>CETH01443707.1_pt1 | contig 13391 bp, 13 predicted proteins | sample 361461 | NCBI WGS metagenome assembly CETH01 (sample SAMEA2622695, study PRJEB7988) | marine metagenome | isolation source: saline water (ENVO:00002010), including
TATAAAGCAAGAGATATTTGGGATAAAGAAAAAGAATCATTTAATAAAGTAATGTTAAAATATGGAGTAAAGGATGCATGGGGTGTTGTTCATTTATTTGAACAAAAAGTAGCCGAATATGCAGGTAGTAAATACGCTGTTTCTGTTGATAATTGTACTGATGCTATATTTCTTTGTTTAAAATATTTAAAAGCTAGTGGTAAAGTTACTATTCCTTCTAAAACATGGATTTCAGTTCCTTGCACAATTAAACATGCAGGATGTGAAGTAGAATTTGAAGATAGAGAATGGAGTGGTGCTTATCAATTAAAACCATATCCAATTTATGATGGTGCTGTAAGAATGAAACGTGGTATGTATAAACCAAATACATATCATTGTTTATCTTTTCATATTAGAAAACATCTACCAATAGGAAAAGGAGGAATGATTTTATTAGATGATAAAGAAGCATATGATTGGTTTAGAACAGTTAGATATGAAGGAAGAACAATGAGTGACGATGGTGTAAATTATATGTTATATAAAGATGATCCAATTAAATCATTGGGGTGGAATATGTATATGACGCCTGAACAAGCAGCAAGAGGATTAGAACTATTTGAAAATATTAAAGATGATAATCCTGATCAAGAAAGTAGCGGAACCTGTAAAGATTTAAGTAAATTAAATATATACAATAATTTTTAAAAGTATAATAAATATATTAAAATAATCATATTTTAATATATTATTCAATATTTTTTTATAAAATTTTTTCTATTTCATTAATACTATTTACTATATACTTTATACTATTATCGTTTACATTATTAAATGGTAAATAAAAATAAGTATTATTTATATTTATAGAATTTGTATTATCAGCATATTTTATATTTGTTAAATGCTGAAATTCTTGAATTGGTAAAAACATTGGTCTTGTATCTATATTATATTTATTTAATTCATTTTCTATTTTTTCATAATTATATATTTTATTTGTATTTATTTTAAAAGCAAAATTCCAAAAAGATGAAATCATATTTTCATTTATTTTTTGTATTTGTAATTTAGAATTTGTTAAATCTATATATTTTAAATAATTATCGTATATTATCTTTTTTTCATTTAATATTTCTTCCATTTGTTCTATTTGAGATAATAGAATAGCTGCTGTTACATTTGTCATTCTTAAATTATCACCAACCATTTGATGATAAAATTTTTTATCTGTAAAACCTTGTCTTGAATAGGAAAATATATAATTATATAATTCTTTATCATTAGTACAAAATGCTCCTCCTGCTCCCGAAGTAAAATTTTTATTCATATTAAAAGACATTGCTGAAGCAATACCTTGAGAACCTGTTGGTAGTCCTTCATATTTACCAAGATAACCTTCTGAATTATCCTCAAATATTTTTAAATCAGGTCTTTCCCTTTTTATTTTAGGTATATTAGTAATACCACCTACATTATGAACAACAAACAATGCTGCATTTTTTTCTAATTTATCTACATTTTCTATATTCAAAGTATCATAATCAATATCTAATAATTCTATACATTCCATTGGAAATTCATGTAACAATACATTTATACACGCCATAAAAGTATTATTGGGAACATATATTTTTTTACATTCGGGAAATTTATATTTTAAACATTTTATCATACATCTTATTGCTGCTGAACCTGTTAATGTTAATATAACATATTCACAGCCAACTAAAGGTTTCAACATTTCCTTACATTTATCTAAGTATTTACCATCCAACGAAATCCATGTTGTTTTAATAGCATCGTTAACATAATCTATTGATTTTTCAATATTTAATGGTTTTTTAAAAAATAATAATTTGCTATTAAATTTATCAAAATTAAATATTGTTTCTACTAACCATTCTACCTTTTCATTTGATAATATTTCATTTGTTGGACAACCAATATATAAACCATTATTATGTATTTTTTCTGCACCTGGATAATTTAAAGGATTAATATTTTTATCTATTAATTGCATTACTGGTTGTCTTATAAAATTTCCTGTAATTATAGGTCTATTCTCTATTTTATGCAAATCCAAATAATTTACAAATTCTTTTAATATATTATGATTAAATTCATTAGATAATAATAATGGAATACAAAACCATTGAACATCGCAACCTTCTGTACCTTCAGGTATAATAATATAATTATTATTTTTTTTATAATTTTTTATTCTATTTGTAATTTTTTTATAATTTTCTATTCTTATTATATTTCTTTTATCTAAATTTTTTAATTGAACTAATCCCATTGAACCTTGAAATTCCATAGGTCGTAAATTATAACCAATATCTACAAAACAAAATTTTTTACTAACATTATCATATTTATTTTCTACAACATCTTCTGAATAACGTGTCCAACCATGAGAGCGAATACACTTTAATATATCATAATCTTCTTTTGTTTTACAAACAATCATACCACCTTCAATTGTTGTCATATGATGTGAATAATAAAAAGAAAATGTTCCCATATCACCAAAACCTCCTAAATATGTATTTTCAAATTTACTGGTTAATGACTCACAAGTATCTTCTAATACTAATAAATTTCTTTTATTTACTATTTCCATAGCACGATTCATGTTCGTTGAATTACCTAAAACGTGAACAAATACTATGCCTTTAGCATTTGGATGTTTTTCAATATCATCCGCATCTATATTTAATGTTATTGGATTTGAATCTATAAATACTGGTTTTAAATTATTTTGTATTATTGGATATACACTTGTTGACCAACATACTGCAGGTACTAATATTTCATCACCTGGATTTAATCTATATTTTCTTTTATAATTACATAAGGCTGTTAATGCTAATAAATTTGCTGAAGAACCTGAATTAACCATTAGTGCATAATTAAAATTAAACCTTTTTGCAAATTCTTTTTCAAATTTTTCTACATATGATCCCATTGTCCATTTATCAGATTTTATTACATCATTTAATGCTTTTTCTTCTTCTTCACCATACATCTTTTCACATAGTTTAAATTCCATTATTATATATTAGTTAATATGCTATTTATTTAAATATTAAATATTAAATAATTATATAATATAGTGGTAAATATATATTTTATATATATAAAATATTATATAAAATATATGGACTTTGTATTAACACTGAAACACTTAAAAATTTACAAAAATATGAAAAAAAATATTTAACGTAGAAATTGATACTATGTTATTTACTTAAATTTGGTACTTTTCATAACATTATTTAAATATTTTTTAACGTTTATCTCCATGTGAATTACCTGTTATACTTCCTGAACCTTCACGTTGATGATTTTGAAACGTAACAGCATCAAAATTTTGCTTTTTACATTCATTTATATGAAATTCTAAACAATCAATAAAAGAATCAAAAATAATTTCTTTTTCAGTATTATAAGGTATTACAATATATTGTTTTCCTCTTTTACTGGTTCTTGATGGTTCAGCCGGTCTAAAATTTTCATCTTTTACATTTAAAAATCCTTTATATGATAAAATATGATCTAATGGACGAATTTTTACCTTATTGTTAAAGTATTTTATAGCATAACTAAAATAAAGTTCATAGCTGGTAGCTCTTCCAGGTCCATTTTCATGTCTATCATTTCCTATAAAACCAGGTGTATTATCTTTTGAATGTGTTACATAATTTTCACATGTTACATCAATCCATGCATCATGAAATTTTTTATTGTGTATTTTTTCAACATTTTCAATCATATGTTTCATAATTTCTTTATTTATTAAAATATGATGACATATTCCAGACATATTACATTGTTGTGTCAATCCAGGTACTAATTTAAACATATGTTCATAGTATATTGGTGTTCCATCAGAAGGACTAACACTGAGTAAACTATTTCCATTAGTATCTACAAATTCTATAGGTTTTAAAAAAATAGTATCACTATCACATATTAAAACATTATCTAATATATTAGGTATATAAATAATAGATAATAAATGAATCCATCCCGCATAATACCATCCTGTTTTACGATGATTGCCTATTTTATTTATCATATCTTGAAATGAAAAAGGAAAAGATTCCTCAGAAATCCAAATAGCATCATCTGATAATTTTGTTTTGGAAACAACATAAATATTATTTAAATTTTTTATATTTTTTCTAGCATATTTTATACATAATTGAACTACTTCCTTATCTTTTGAATGGCAAGGATAAACTAAATCTATTTTGTTCATATACAATACCTAATAGTTTTTGTTTAAGTTTTTTTATTAAGTTTTTAAAAATTAGTTAATTTAATTTTTTAAATATTCCATTTTATAAAAATTTTTTTCTTTTATTTCATCAACTATTTTGAAATTATATTTTTTATATAATTTTAAAGCTGGAATATTATTAGTATGAACACATAAATATAAAGATTCATTATTGGAAATGTTTTCATTAAAATAATTAATTAAATAATTCATAATTAATTTTCCATAACCATTTCCACAAAACTTATCTAAAATACAAATACCTAACCAATGTGTATTATTTTCATAGTCAATATGACCATATCCAATTTCTTCTGATTCATTTTTTAAAATAATTGTTAATTTATGATTATTTATACAAGTAATATCTCTTTTTGAAAAATAAGTAAAAAAATCATTATGAATCTTTTGAATAAAATTTTCAAGTATGTAATTGTTGTCATTATTTATATGAATAATATTCATAATTATTTTTATTATAATAAATTATAATATATTTTTAAATATAGTTAATATGTTAATATTTAAATAAATATATATACTATAATATATGAATTTCATAAATAATAATTTTATAAATAATAATTTTAATTATAACAAAGAATTATTATATGATAATAGTAAATTTTTATTTCATCCTGTTTATAAAAAATGTATTATAGAAAATAATAATAAAAATAATGTATATAATTTTGGATATAAAATTATTGATAATTCTGATACATTCTCCGATTTTTTTTCTGATGTAAATTATGATGATTATATGGAACATATTAATAAATTAAACTTGTTATTTAATGACAATAATTTAGAATTTGGTGCTGGTATTAAAGGACAAACTATTATGAAAAGATTGAAACAATCTTGTTTAATATCTAATTTTAATATTTTTAAAAACTTATATAAATCATTATTTTTTTCAATAGAAAAAAAAATATTTAATTCCAAAATAAAAATAATAGATATTAATGCATATAGAAATTGTTTAAATAATTTAAATGAAAATGTTTCATCATGGTTATGGCATTTTGATAACCATCCAAATGAAATGATAAAAATGATGATTTATTTAACTGATGTTGATGAAGAAAGTTCACCTATGGAAATAATTGTTGATAAAAATAATAATCCAATTCGTATGGTTAGTAACCGAGTATTTGAAGATGATTGGAATAACTCAGAACCAAATAAATATTTTAAACATCAATTTAATGGAAATCGTCTTTCAGATAGTGATATAACTAATATTCTTGATTCTGGTTACAAAATTAAACCATTACATGGAAAAAAAGGAACAATTATACTATTTTCAGAAAATATTATTCATCACGCTACTTATCCAAAATCAAAAGAACGTCAAATAATAAATACTGTATTAGCGCCTTCAATTGAAACAAATTTTTCAACAATAAATAATAACTATAAATGGTTTTTATAATTAATATAAAATAATAATTAATATAATATATTATTTATTATTTAGAAAAAATTATTTATTATTTAGAATAAATTATTATTAATGAATCTGTGTTTTTTTCCCCTTGCCAATATTCTACTTTATCTATTCTATTTTCTATACTTAATATTTCTTCTTGTGTAATATTATTTTCAATGTAAAAACTTTGAATTTTTTTTGTAGGATTGAAATTCATAAAAACATTATATGTTGTAAATATTTTATTTAGCATTACATTATCATATAAAAAATCAGGTATATCAACCTTAATACGACCATCAGGTGGACCAATCGTGTATTCTTTTGATAATAAATTCATATCTTTACTGTTTATATTATACCCATGGTTAAAACTTGCACCACAATCTTCAATAACATAAATTCCCTTTGGTGATAAATATTTAAACAAATTACTAAATGTAATTTGCTGTCCATCACAACGATGACAACCATCATCTATTATAATATCAAACATACCCAAAGGTTTTATCTTTTCTTCAACATCTTTTTTTATTAAACTATTACATACTAATGTTGTTATATCTTTTATACTATTATCTATAAAAGAAGGTTCTACATCAATACCATAAATATGTGAATTTTTAAAATATTTTTTCCATAATCGTAAACTTGGCATAGGAATTGAACCTATTCCTACTTCAAAAATATTTAATTTTTCATCTTTTCTATCTAAAAACAAGTCATTATATTTACTAGTATAATTATGTAGAAATTTATCTGTATTGTTCGATAATTCTTTATTTAATTCAGAATATATAGTTTCCATTTTTATAATATTGTATAAAATATATTATTTAAATTATTTATTATTTTATTATTTATAATTTAAATAATAAAAATCTAATTTTTAAATATATGTAAAATCATATGATATTAAAGATTGATTACATAATGTACAATTTTCTCTAAAAAATACTTTTATTTTTCCTTCTTCTAATAGCACTGAATTTACTCTATCTTTATATCTTCCTTCATGTTTTTTAAATTTATTAACAATTGTCCAATTTTCTAAGTCATTTGAATTTAATAATAATGTACACGCGTCCCATGATTTTCTTTGTTCTGTACCACATGCTTTAAAATAGGGTGTTAAAGCATAAAAAATATTATTTTTTTCAAAAACTACAAAATTATAATAATTATGTTTAAAATTACCATTATCTTCATTATCAATAGTAATTTTTTTTGGTTCAGACCAATTTATTAAATCTGTTGATTTTGTTATAAATACTCTTCTTTCATCTAATGAACTATTTAATCTTCCAAAATAAATGTATTCATTATTTTTCTTTATTAAACAAGGATGAGTATCAAAACATATTTCTCCTAGTTTACAAGATGTAGAATTCATAAATGAGTGTAATACAGGTTTTTCTGAAATTTCATTCCATTTTATTCCGTCAAATGATTCTAATAAATACATACCATTTTTTCTATCTTTACGATTAACATTATAATTAGATCTAAATTTTGTTTCTTTTGGCCAAACTAAATCAGGAATTTCTATATCAGTTTTTTCTTTGGAAGAAATATGGCACCCAACAAGTAAATATAATTTATTATTATTTTCATTTATAATTGTAAAACAACCACCAGGTACATTATCTGTTACGATAATTGGTTTTTTTTCTATGAAATTTAAACTATCGGATATAGTTAATTTTAATGTTCCTTCATATGAATAAAATAAATAATATGATTTTTTAAAATATTTTATTTCAAAATATTCTCCCATATGACGTTGAGAGTTATTTAAATTATATATACATTCATAATTTTCCATTATATATATTTATAAATTATATTTTTATATTTGTTTATTTAAAATATTCATCACTATTAATATTTTTATCATCAATAAATAAATCATAGGCTGGTTTCCCCATTCTTAATTCATGAAATTTACATTTCCATTCAGTTAATTGTTTGTAGGTAATTTCAAACCAATTTTTTTGAGTTACACTGCCCCTTGCTGTCCAATAAACTATAGTATTTCCATCTTTATATAATTTATTTATTTTTTTTATTCGTTCATAATATGGTTTTGCTAATTTATAATCTCTTTTTCCTTCATAATAACAAATTGTTTCATCAATATCAACAAAAATTATCATTTAAATATAAATATTATATTTAATTATATTTAAATGGTTCAAATATTATGTATTATTCCTGCACGTTCAGGTTCAAAAGGAATAAAAAATAAAAATATTATGGATTTTAATGGTAAACCACTTTTAGCTTGGTCAATTGAACAAGCACAAAAATGTAATTACGAAATGAAAATAATAGTATCCACAGATAGTCAAGAATATGCAAATATAGCTATAAAATATGGTGCAGAAGTACCATTTTTACGTCCATCTGAAATTAGTCATGATTTAGCTACTGATTTTGAATTTATAAACCATTGTGTGAATTGGTTAAAAACAAATGAGAATTATACTTGTGACATAATTTTACAATTAAGACCTACATCTCCCACTAGAAATGTTGAAGATATAAATAAAGCATTAAAATTATTTATAAAAAATAGAGATAAATTTGATAGTTTGCGAAGTGTTATTCCTTTTGAAAAATCTCCATTTAAAATGTATTCATTAAATGATAATAAATTAATACCTCTTTTTAATGAAATAAATAATATCCAAGAACCTTATAATCAACCTAGACAAATTTTACCTCAATGCTATTTACATAATGGATATATTGATATACTAAATGCATCAATATTAAATGAAAATAAAATAAGCGGTAAAAATATTTTACCATTTATTATGGATAATAACAATAATCTAGATATAGATAATATTTCCGATTTAAATTAAATAAATAAGATATTAAAGAAAACATTATACAAAATATATAATGATAAGACGAACAACTAGAGAAGAAATGTATAAATTATTAGAGAATAATAATGATTGGAATGTAGTAGATCTAGCATCATCAAACGCAGGTTGGAAATATGCTGATGTATTTACAGATGTAAATGATCATTCAGAATATTATCAAAAAAAATATAACGGAGAAAAGAAGTTTATAAATTGTAATGTTGAAAATACTCCATTCAAAGATAAAGAGTTTGATTTTGTAATAGCTAGTCATATATTAGAGCATGTAGACGATCCATTTAAATTTTGTAACGAGTTAACTAGAATAGGCAAACGAGGTTATATTGAAGTACCTACACCATTATGGGATAATTTAGTAGATGGACCTCATTATGTAAAATATGGACATAAATGGTGGGTAACATTTGATGATGTTAATAATAATATAATTATAAATAGAAAGATAAATGTAGTAGATAAATTTTTATCTATTAAAGAACATAATACTCATATGATGTTTTTTCGGGATAGTATAATAACATCTTTATATTGGGAAGATAATATAGATATAAAAAAAGGAGATGGTATATATAAATATAATGATAATAGAGATTTAGATTTAGTTTTTGATAGTAATATAGAAAATGACTGGAACCATAAAGTTTTATTTAAATTTGGTTCAATAAATTAAATAAATATTATAACTTTGAAAATTATATGTTCAAAGTTATAAAAGTTTAAATATAACAATATGCTATTAAAGTGTCTGTTATTTTATTTTTAATTAAAAAATTGTTGTACGTGTCTATTAATTCTTGATCATTATAATTATTATTTTTATGTCCGCCTGGTTTTCCATTAGACAACCAATTTAAATGATTAAAAATATTATATCTTTGATAATATGTAATTTTTATATTTGAAAATCCTACTAAACTCAGTAAATTTAATAAACTTTTTTCTGTATGTAAAATTAAATGTTCAGACCAAAATGTAAATTTTTTAAATTTTTCACAATTATAATAATTTATTAAAGAATCATTCGCATGAGGAACCTCTATTATTAATAATGTTTTTTCGCTCATTTTTTTTTTAATACATTTTAAACTTGCAATTGGGTCATATAAATGTTCTAACACATGATTTAACATTATACAATCAAAATTATTAGATATTTTATTAATATCATTATAAACAGGAATATTTTCCTTATTTAAATAATCTATTAAATTTTCATTTATTTCCAATCCAAATATATTTTTATCTTTATCTCTATCTTTTATAATTTTCAATAATCCTCCATTACCACATCCAAAATCTAATAATGTTGTATAATTAACATTATTTAATTGATTATAACGTCTAATATCATCATCATATGTTTTTTCTCGTGCATCTAATATATCTGTGCTACCCCAATATTGTAAACCTTTTGATTCATAATTTTGTTCTTTTATTTTGTCTAATACTAATGCTTCAGTATCATCATCTTTGAAAACATTAATAATATCATCATCACGTACACCTTTAAAATAAAACTTTACTTCATTAATAATTTTATTTTTTATATAATATTCCATATGATTTTCATTATAATTCTATGTTTAAATTTATTAATAGTTTATTATTATATTAATAAATTATAAATTTATTATTTTCTTAAAGTACCTTTTTTAAAGTTTTCTCCTTCAAATTGTTTTCTTGGACCTGGTTCATATTGAATAGCTCCTTCAATATCACGAATACCTTTAACTAATTTAAATAATCCAGAAGGTTCAATACTTGCTTTTTGGTCAGAACCCCAAGCTTCTCTATCCATGGTAATATGTCTTTCTACCCATGTTGCTCCCATAGCAACTGCAGCAAATGTTGTTACTAAACCATATTCATGACCACTATATCCAATTTCAGCTTTATCACCATATTTACTACGTAAATGTTCCATATAACGTAAATTTAAATCTTCTGCAGGACATGGATAAGTAGAATTAGTATGCATAATCACATCAGGTTTTGCTACTTCAACAGCCTTTTCGATTTCTTCTTCTGTACTCATACCAGTACTCATAATAACAAAATCAAATGCTTCACGTGTTGCTTTCAATAATTCAAGATCATTAATTACAGGACTTCCAAGTTTAACAATTCGTGTATACTTAGCCATTAAAGCTACACTATCTAAATCCCAAACACTTGCAAAAAATTCAATACCTATTTCTTTTGCATAATCACAAAGTTCTTTTATTTGATCTTCTGTAAATTCTAATTTATATTTATATTCAAGATAAGTCATTTCACCCCAAGGTGTTTTTCGCATAACAGATTTTTGATGTTCAGGTACACAAACATCCGGATTTCTTTTTTGAATCTTTGCATAATCACATCCTGATACTTTTGATAACATCATCATTTTTTTACACTCTTCCATAGAGCCACTATGATTAATTCCTATTTCAGCAATAACCTTTACCATTTATAAAATGTTAAAACGAATTATATTTAAATATAAATTATATAATAATTATTATTATGAAATTACATATTTCTACAAATAATAGTCATATTTATGTTGATGATATAAATCATTTTCATAATTTACCTTATCTTTCTTGTTTTACAGAATATAAAATGAATTATGATCAGATACCACTATTTATGTTAAATTCTGAAATAAATGATAGTGAAAAAACATATGATCATTTAATTTTAATGCCTAGTACACATATAAATAATCTATGGCATTTATTACATCAAATTTTTCTTTTATATAAATATATAAAAATCAAAAATATAGATACTAAAAATTTATATCCTATATTTTTTAATACATTATATGAAAGACAAGGAGATATAACTCAAGGAAACTATAATAAAATAATTTTTAAAGGACTTGGTTTTGATGAAAAAATATTTAAAGAATTATTTGAAGTATTTAAAAAAAATGAATTTATTACTATCAATAATTTATTCTATTGTAATGAAAAATTAAATTATAATAATTATTTTCTTCCTCCAAATCCAACACAAGGAATATTTTTTCCAAAACAATTTCAAATAGTAGAAAATGAACCATTATTTAGTCAATTTAAGCAAGATATTATACAAAATTTTGGATTGATAAAAGAAAAAAAACAAAATAAGCAAGTAACTTTTATTTTAAGAAGAAATACTCGTATAATTGATAATATAGAAGAAATTCAATTACAATTAAGTAATTTAAACATTCAATATATATATTTTGAAGACCATAGTTTAGAAAAACAATTAGAAATCGTTTATAACACAGATATTTTAATTGGTGTACATGGAGCAGGATTAGCATGGTTCGTATTTATGGAAGATAGATCAAAATTAATAGAAATATATCCTGGGAATTCTATAACAGATAATTATGTACGATGGTCTAAAATAGCTAATGTTGAATATATAAATTTAAAGGGTGATATAACGAACTTTAAATCTGATGATAAATTTAGAGATGCAAATGTTAAATTAAATCAAGATACAATAAATAAAATAAAATTAATTTGCATTTAATTTATTAAATTTTATAAGATAACATTTTATTTTTCTGTTCTTCATTAAATTTCCATTCTCCTATTTTAATATAATTAGGTAATTCTATAGAATGAATATTTACATTACCCCATTCTCCTTTCGGTAATTCGTCTAAAAAATATTTAGGTATATATAAATTTTTTAAATTTTTATTCATCAAATATAATAAAAATCCAAATGTTCCAAAACCAATGACCAAATTTTCTACATTAGATAAAATTTTTATATCATCTTCTAAAGTTTTACTTAAATAATCTACATTTTCTAGTTTTAATAATTCATTTATACATGGATTTAATTTGTCTTCACAAACTAAATTAATTTTATTATAATCTGTTATTATTTTTTTATAATAAGATAATGGTGGTTGTACATATGCTTTATGAGGATTGGGTAAAAAAATATCTCCTCCTCTAAAATGTATAAATAATTCTGACTTATTATCTATTTTATCTATAATTTCATTATTCGAATATTTAAAAAATGGTTTTATTATGTTTTGAAATATTTCTTTCATAATATAAGGTTGAGGATCTATAATATTAAATTTTTTTAAAGAAAAGAAAGAATCAGCAATAGTTTCTTTATTCACATTTTCATTATCATTTATTTGTATCCCTCTGCATAAAATGTATGGGTTTTCTTTAATTAAAATAATATTATGGTTTTTTATTTTAGCATAATAAATAGCACGGATTAGTTGTAATACGTTATTACCAATTCTTCCTATCCAATCATTAATTACAAGCATATATAAATATATATATAATTTTTACTTTATATATTTATTGAAACATATCATCAATTAATTAAAAAAAAATTTTTAAATGGTATAAAAAATTGTATATTAATAATTCGTAAAACATTAAAAATTATTAATAATGAAAATTATTTTTGTTAATATAATATATATATATATATGGTTTTTACAAAAAAAAATAATCTTAAAAAAAAAGTCCGTAAAAATAAAACTCGTAAAACTAAAATACATAAAGTTAAAAGTAAAAAGAAATCAAATAGAAAAAAGGTAAATAAGAAAGTAAAAAAGAGAACATATAAGAAACGTGGTGGTACCTATAGAACTTTAGAGGATGATGGAAAGAAAAAGGTATCCATAGAGGATATAAAAGCAGGAAACCACATAAGAGATAAGGTGTTTGATTTATCTAAGTATAATTTCGAAAATGCAAACTTAGCAGGTATTAATTTAACAGGATTAAATTTAAGAGATGCAAATTTCAAAGGTGCTAAT
>CETH01130372.1_pt1 | contig 13388 bp, 12 predicted proteins | sample 361461 | NCBI WGS metagenome assembly CETH01 (sample SAMEA2622695, study PRJEB7988) | marine metagenome | isolation source: saline water (ENVO:00002010), including
GATTTATTGAATCTGGTGCCGAAATTGTGATTTGGGAAAATGATAAAAAATTATTAGATGATTTTTCAATTGATGGAAAGGTTCATAAAATCCAAGCTGACATAAGTAATGCTAGCGAGGTAGAGGAAGCAACAAAAGAAACTATAAAAATTTGTGGAAAGATTGATATTTTAATTAACAATGCAGGAATAGCAGGACCTAATCATAAAACTTGGGACTATCCTAATGAAGATTGGCTTAAAGTTATAGATATTGACTTGAATGGTGTTTTTTATTGTTGCAAATATGTTGTACCTCATATGATTAAAAATAATTATGGAAGAATAGTAAATGTTGCTTCAATTGCAGGAAAAGAAGGAAATCCTAATGCTGTGCCATATAGTGCCGCTAAAGCTGGTGTGATTGCTCTCACAAAATCATTAGGAAAGGAATTAGCTGATAAAAATATAGCTGTAAATTGTGTCACTCCTGCTGCAGCTAAGACTAGAATTTTTGATCAAATTAGCCAAGAACATATTGATTATATGTTATCAAAAATCCCTCGTAATAGATTTATAAAAGTAGATGAACTAGCTTCAATGGTTGCATGGTTAGTGTCAGAGGAGAATTCTTACACTACTGCGGCAGTCTTTGATTTAAGTGGTGGAAGAGCAACATACTAAAACTAAAAAAGATCTTAAGGTTGGAATAGCTAACCGTGGAGTCCTACATTATTTTGGTGAAGAAACAGTAAGTTTAGAAGATTGGTTTAAAGAAGTATCGTCAAGCAATGTTTTTGATTATGTTGATAAAACTCCTGCGATTGAAGATATAGATAATTTTAAAAGATTAGCTGAAAAATATAATTTGCCAGTATTATGTAGCGGCTGGTTTTATCGATTAGGCGTAGATGATAACTTAATACTAGATAATCTTAAACTCGGTTCTGAACTTGGAAGTAAATATCATAATGTTCAAATATTTAATGAACATGCAGATGGTCATTTAATTACAGACCAAGAAATTGCTGAAACGTATTTAAAAGTTTCTGAATATGGAGAAGAAGTAGGTTGCTTACCTTGTTTTGAAATTCATATAAATATGTGGTCTGAAAATTTTTTAAGAATGAATGCAGTTAAAGATATTGTCCAAAGTCATAATAAAATTTTTAGAATGACACTAGATCATTCACATGTAGTTTTTAAAATGAATAATGAACAAGAGATGGAATATTTTGATTTAAGAAATCAAATAAATTCAGGTAAACTTATTTTGGATCCTTATCAGGAAGGCAATATTTCTGAAAAGTGGATCAATGAAGGTATTGTTTGGTTAATGCATGCAAGATCAGTAATACCTAATAATCCAAAAAATATAAAAGCAAAACATCCAGATGGGACATTTGGAAGAGGTGTACAATACCCTTTTATCAAACCAAATGAAGGTGAATATTTTGAAAAATGGGATGGCGAAAAGTTAGAGCCTTGGAAAGAAATTGTTAGAAAAATGATAAATTATCATTATTCTAATAATAGTCATTTAGAATGTATTTCAACTGAATTTATTCCTGCTACTGATTATGGAGAAGGAAGTACTTATTCTTTATTCAATAATGCTGTAGCATGTGCGGAATGGATTAAAGATGAAATAAATAAAGTTACAAAGGGGGAAAAATGAAAGTAAAAGCTGCTATTGCAATTGAAAAAGCTAAGCCTTTGGAAATTGATTATATAGAACTTGAAGGTCCAAAATCTGGTGAAGTACTAATTGAGGTAAAATCAACAGGAGTATGCCATACTGATGCATATACTTTATCAGGTGATGATCCTGAGGGTTTATTCCCCTCAATTCTTGGTCATGAAGGTGCGGGAGTTGTTGTTGAAGTTGGTCAAGGTGTGGAAAGTTTGAAAAAAGATGACCATGTTATTCCTTTATATACTCCTGAATGTAGAAAATGTAAATTTTGCTTATCAGGTAAAACAAATCTTTGTCAGGCGATAAGAGAAACACAAGGAAAAGGATTAATGCCTGATGGCACATCTAGATTTAAATATAATAATAAAGAACTTTATCATTATATGGGAACTTCAACTTTTTCAAATTATACAGTCGTTCCAGAAATAGCTCTTGCTAAAATTCGAAATGATGCACCTTTTAATAAAGTTTGTTACATAGGTTGTGGAGTAACAACAGGAATTGGCGCAGTTATTAATACAGCAAAAGTAGAGAAAGATTCAAATGTAGTTGTTTTTGGACTTGGGGGTATTGGCTTGAATGTAATTCAGGGTTCTAAAATGGTGAAAGCCAAAAATATAATTGGCATTGATATAAATGATTCAAGAAAAGAATTAGCAGAAAAATTTGGAATGACACATTTTATAAATCCTAAAGGATTAAAAAATAATGATTTGCAAAATAAAATTATTGAAATTACTGAAGGAGGGGCTGATTATAGTTTTGAATGCATAGGCAATGTTGATGTTATGAGACAAGCTTTAGAATGCTGTCACAAAGGATGGGGGCAATCAATTATTATTGGTGTTGCTGGATCTGGGCAGGAAATTTCAACAAGACCTTTTCAGTTAGTCACAGGCCGTGTTTGGAAAGGTACAGCCTTTGGGGGTGCCAAAGGAAGGACTGATGTTCCTGATATAGTTGATTGGTATATGGATGGTAAAATAAATATTGATGATTTAATTACTCATGAGTTTAGCTTAGAAGAAATTAATAGTGCATTTGATTATATGCATGAAGGAAAATCAATTAGAAGTGTAATTAATTTTTAATGCTAGAATTAATTGAGAAACACCGGTGCTATAATGGCTATCAAACTGTATACGAGCACGATTCAGAAACAAACAATTGTAAAATGCGATTTGGATTATATATTCCTGATAAAGAAAAAAATATTCCCATTTTATTTTTTTTAAGTGGCATTACTTGTACTGAGCAAAATTTTATTCAAAAATCAGGATTTCAAAAATTTGCATCTGATCATGAAATAGCTGTAGTAGTGCCTGATACTAGTCCTAGAGGAGAAGATATACCAGACTCTTCTGATTGGAAATTAGGGAAGGGAGCAGGATTTTATTTGAATGCTATTACAACTCAGTGGTCAAAAAACTACAATATGTATGATTATATTTGTGAAGAATTAATAGAAATTATTAGAAATAGCTTTAACTTTGATAAATCAAAAATTGGCATCTTTGGTCATTCTATGGGTGGAGGTGGTGCCATTCAGTGTGCAATTAAAAATAAAGAATTATTTAAATCTGTTTCTGCCTTTTCGCCTATTTGTTCATTAAGCAAATCAAGCTTTGCTTCTCTTGCTATCAAAGAATATTTAAATAATAATTCAGAAAAAATAAACTTATATGACCCTATATATTTAATAGAAAATTCAGAATCTGTTGAAAAAATTAAAATAGATGTTGGATTAAATGATGAATTTTTAGATGATTTATACTTAAATGATTTTGAAAAAGTATCCTCAAAAAATAATCAAAAATTAATTGTTAATAAACATCATGGTTATGATCATGGTTATTATTTTATTCAATCTTTTATAAAAGATCATTTTGAATTTCATTCTTCAAATTTACTATAATTATTCATGAAAAAGAAAATCAATATTCAAGATATCGCTAGAGAAACAGGATTTTCAATGATGACTGTTTCAAGAGCTTTATCTAATCCTAATTTAGTGAGTACAAAAACAAAAGAAACAATAGAAAAAGTAATAAAAAAGCGAGGTTTCATACCTAATTTTTTTGCTGGGAATTTAAAATCAGGAAAATCTGGTTTTATAATTTTAATAATCCCCAGCCTTAAAACTAATATATTTAACGAATATTTTACTGGATTAAGTGAAGAATTAGAGCATCATAATTATCAACCTCTTGTTGGTATTACTGATTATTCACTTATCAAAGAAGAAAAAATAATAACAAAATTTTTAAGATACAAACCTGAAGGCATTGTAGTAGTAGGAACAAAACATTCTAAAAAAACAAAAGAAATTCTTTTACGCTCAAATATTCCTTTGGTTGAAACCTGGGATGTTAATCATAGACCTCTAGATTTAATAGTAGGAGTTTCTAATTATAATGCTGGTTATGAAATAACTGATTATGCATTAAGTAAAAAATATAAAAAAATAATGTTTGTAACATCTTCAAAAAAACACATGGAAACAGAAAAACGTGCCGCAAAAAGACTTGAAGGATATGTTGATAGAATAATAAAACAAAATCTAAAACCAAATATTTTTTATATTTCAGATCCTTTAGACTATCAAAGATCTGGAAAAGAAATATTTGAGTATTATCAAAAGAATAAATCCAAAATAGATTGTATAATTGCGTTAAATGATATGACAAGTATAGGAATTTTAGGGTATGCAGTTAGAAATAAAATTAATGTTCCTAAACAACTTGGTGTAGCTGGGATAGGTCATGCGAATGTAAGTGATTTACTTACACCAAAACTTACTACGATAAATCTAAATCAATATAAAATGGGAAAACTAGCTGCCTCTAAATTAATTGACAGAATTAGTGGTAAAAATTTTAAAGAAAGAATTTTTGATGTAGGTACTACGCTTGTCAAGGGGTTTTCATTATAAATAAACCCAAATTTATATATAAAATACCTAAAATATCTGTTTACTCTACTGATTGGTATGTTAACGTTAACAAGATAAAATAGGAGGTTTTAATGAAGAGATTTTTTAATTTTTTAAAAATTTCATTTTCTGCAATCGTACTTTCATTATTTATGAATACGGCATTTGCATTTGATGCAAATAATCATGATGCAAGTATGTTAAGTGAAGCAGAATTAAAAGCTATGGTGGAAGCAGCAACAAAAGTTAATCCACCTAAAAATGGAAAACATTATGTAATTGGATTTGCAAATTTACAGAGAGACATTGCATTTTGTGCGCTTGTAGAAGAAGGCATTTTAAAAAATGCTGAAGCTGCTGGAATTGAAGTATTAGTTACTGACAATTTATTAGATGGAGCAACTGCAATGGCTAATGCAGATAGTTATATTACAAGAAATGTTGACTATGTAATTGAGTTTCAAACAGATGCTGCTTTTGGTGAAATGATCATGAATAAAATGAATATGAATGGAATCGGAGTTACTGCAATTGATATTCCAATGCCTGGTGCTGGATTCTTTGGTGCGAACAATCCAAAGTCTGGTTACATTGGTGGAGTTCACCTTGCAACAGCCGCTATTACAAAATGGGGAGCTGATGTAGGTAAAGATGCTTATCTGGTTATTGGGGCTTTACCTCAGTCTGGAGCAGTAGTTGCAATGCGCTCAGGCGGACAAGAAGCTGGCGCTAGAGCTGTATTACCAGATTTAACAGATGACAGAGTTATTGTTTATGATGCTAAACAAACTTTGGAATTAAGCTTTCAAGAAATGAACAACGTGATTGGAAGAATTCCAGAAGGAGCTCCAATAATGATTACAGCAATTAATGATCAAACTTCAACTGGTGCACTTCGTGCTGTTCAAGGTGCAAACCGTGGAGATGATGCTATAGTTGTTGGTATGGGTGCAGATGAGTTAGACACCATGATGAATGAACCTGAGTTTATCGCATCAGTTGGATATTTTCCTGAGAGATATGGAAATTATTTAATTCCAATGGCACTATCTAATTTAGCAAACAAACCTGTTGATGATGTAGTTTTGATGAATCACGTAATGGTGAGTCCATCAAATATATGTGAATATTACTCAGATAGAGAGTGTCGAGCTGATGATGTTGCAGCTGAATGGACTTTTCCGCAAGAGTCTTTTTCTGCGCATTTAGCAGATGTAAGATCAGATCCTGCAATGCAAGATGTTCTTAATTTAGTTCCATCTGATTAATTGTTAATAATTATTTAGAGCCTTGATAAATCTCAAGGCTCTAAAATTAAAAATGAATAATTCTATTTTACAAATGAGCGGAATAAGAAAAACTTTTTCCGGTGTAGCAGTTTTAGATGATGTAAAGCTATCTTTAAATGCAGGAGAATGTATTGGATTATTAGGATCTAATGGAGCTGGAAAATCAACCTTAATTAAAATTTTATCTGGAATTTATTCAAAGGATCAAGGTAAAATTGAAATTAACAATAAGGAAGCATCTATTAAAAATTCATCTGATGCAATTAGTTATGGTGTAGGATTGTTACCACAAGAACTATCTATTCATACTGAAATGACAGTTGCTGAAAATTTAATGATGGGCAACTTGCCTTATAATAAGTTTATTGGCATAAAATTTACTGATCAAAAAAAAATGAATGAAATTGCTTATCAAAAACTTTTAGATTTAGGATTAGATATTGATGTGAAAAAATTAATGAAAGATTTAACATTATCTGAACAACGCATTGTTGAAATAGCTAGAGCAATGGTTGGTAATGCGAAAATATTAATAATGGACGAACCTACTGCAGCTTTAACAAACAAAGACTCTAAAATACTTTTTGGGGTTTTGGAAAAAATTAGAAAAACTGGTGTAGCTATAATCTATATATCTCATTATCTTGATGAAGTATTTGAAGTTTGTCAAAAAATTGTTGTTTTGAGAGATGCTAAAAATGCAGGAGAATTCTTAACTTCTAAATCAAATCATGATGAAGTTTTATCTGCCATGTTAGGCAATGCTGTACAAAACTTATATCCTTCAAAACAAAAAAATAAAAATGATCAAATTGCCTTAAGTTTGAAAAATGTTACTTTCTCAGGAACTCTTCACAATATTAGTTTTGATGTTTTAAAGGGTGAAATATTTGGAGTTTTTGGATTATTGGGATCAGGTTTAGAAAATTTAGGAAGAAATATTTATGGTTTTTTAGGTAAAAATAATCAAGGAGATATATCCTTATTTGGTAAAGCATATAGTCCTAAAAATACACAATATGCAAAAGAGAGAGGTATCGGCTTTATACCAGCAGAGAGAAAAACAGAGGGAATTTTATCTGAATTACCTTTAAGATCAAACTTAACAATCCCATTTTTAAATAATTTTATTAATAATGGAATTATTTCAGTAAACAAAGAAAAAGAATTTGCAAACAAATGGATTAAAGATTTCGATATTAAGTGTTTAAATTCTGAACAATTGTTTAGATTTTTATCAGGTGGCAATCAACAAAAAGCATGTATAGCTAGATGGTTAGTTAGTGAAGTTTCTTTATTGATTATTGAAGAGCCAACAAGGGGTGTTGATATAGGAGCACGAAAAGAAATTTATCAAAAACTACGTTTACTATGTAATGAAGGATTAACAATTATTATTTTATCATCTGATGTAGAAGAAATTCATGGTTTAGCAGATAGATACATGGTCTTAAATAGAGGAACAATAAATAATATTTATGATGAAACTGTTTCAATTGAAAAGTTAATGACCGCGGCAGGAGAAAATACAACTCAAACATTAAATTCATGAAAGGATTTTAAAAATGTCAGAAAATTTTAAATTTGATTCACTAATCAAACAATCTTGGTCAGGTGTAGCTGTTCTTTCTATATTTTATATTGTCATTGTCATTGGTCTATCAATCATGTCTCCTTGGTTTTTCTCTTTTAATAATGCCATGAATATTGGAATTAATATGTCCTATATAGGAATAATGGCTGCTGCAGGAACCCCTTTAATAATTGCTGGTGGACTTGATTTATCTGTAGCTGCAGTTGCTGGATTAACTGGTGTTTTAATTACATATTTTTTTGGATGGATAGGTAACATATGGATTGCCGTTGTAGTTGTGATGTTTGTTGGTGGATTTATAGGAGCATTAAATGGTTTTTTAGCAACAGTTTTAAAATTTAATCCGTTGATAGCAACACTTGGGACAATGTCAATTTTTACAGGCTTTTCACTAGTATTAACTGGAGGATTAACTAAATCAATGATGCTTCCTGAATTTAATTACATAGGTGTAGGCAGAATATTCAATGTACCAATTCCTTTAATTATAATGTTAATCAGTATGTTTTTGTTGTGGATTTTAATGTCTAAAACAAAATTTGGAAGATTTATCTATGCTTCTGGAAATAATCCAGATGCTAGTCTTTTACTAGGCGTTCCAGTGGTGAGAGTTCAATTTTATATGTACATTTTATCTGGCCTTAGTGGTGCCCTTGCTGGTGTTCTTTTAACAGCAATGTTGGGTGCTGCAGCTCCAAATGCAGCAGGTTCACACCTATTAACAATTATTGCTGCAATAATTCTAGGGGGCACAAGTCTATATGGTGGTATAGGCAGTGTCTGGGGGACACTATTTGCTGTTTTGATATTAGGTACTATTAATAATGGTTTAACATTAATGAACGTTTCCTCTATGTGGCAAGAGGTTGCAAAAGGAACAGTTCTAATTTTAGCTGTTGGCTTAGATCAATGGCGTATGAGGATATTAAAATGAAATTATCAGTAACAGCATGGTCTTTTCCTCAATGTAACTTTAAAGAGTCAATAGGGCTTTCAAATTTACTAGGCATAAATGCTATCGATATTGGTTATTTTTATCGATCAGCTTTGGATAAAGACTTACTTTTAAAAGATTACACAAAAATATTAGATCAAATAAATAGTTTTGAAATTGAATACGCGAATTTATATCATTTATTCGGTAACTCACTCGAAGATAGAAATTTAGCTGATATCAATAACTTAAGTGCTAACAAAGAAGATCTCACAAAAGTTACAAATTTTTGTTCTGATGCAAATATACCAAGCATATTTGTTCTTCCAGGAGTAACAAATCCTGGACAATCAAGAAAAGATGCTCTTAAAAATTCAATTGAATCATTAAAAACTTTATTAGAAATTACGTCAAAAAAAAATGTGCAACTTTTAATTGAACCACATGTTCATTCTTTTTTAGAAAGTCCGGAAATAGTTTTAGATCTTATAAATGCAGTACCTGGAATTAAACTTGCTTTAGATTATGCTCACTTTTCTTGTTTGGGATACACACAAGATTCTGTTGATGTTTTAGCAGAACATGCGGGACATGTTCATTTAAGACAAGCAAAATCAGGCTTTTTGCAAACAAAACTAGAAGAAGGAACTCTTAATTTTCCTGCGATGTTTGGAAAATTAAAAGAAGTTGGGTATGATAAATATTTAGCCATTGAATACGTTCACCAAAATTATATGATGACCGTGTATGATGATGTTTTATCAGAAACAATTAAAATGAGAGATTCATTTAATACATGGAAAGGAGATTAATATGTCACATTATGCTTGGGTTTTAGAAGTAAGACCTGGATATGAAGAAGAGTATAAGAAACGTCATGATGAAATATGGCCTGAAATGGTAGAAATGATAAGAGAAGCAGGTTTAAGAAATTATAATATTTTTAGACATGGATTAACTTTGTTTGGATACTTTGAAACAGATGATTTGAAAAAATCTATAGATCATATCTCTAAAAGTGAAATAAATAAGAAATGGGGAGAATATATGGCCCCTATTATGAAAATAGATGTTGATACAAATATAGGTTTCCCTTTTTTATTACCTATACAAATGCATTTAGACTAAAATAATTATGGGAGGAAATTAAAATGACTAAGGCAAAAATTGGAGTGATCGGAGCTGGTTGGTGGGCAACAGAATTTCACATACCCCACTTAAAAGAAAGAGAAGATGTTGAATTAGTAAGTGTTTGTAAACTTGAAGAAGATCAATTAAAATTTGTCAAAGAGAAATTTGGATTTAAATATGCTTCAACAGATTACTTAGAAGCACTAGATTTTGAAAAATTAGATGGGGTGGTAATCGCAACTCCTCATTTTGCGCATTATGAAAATACTAAGGCTGCTTTAGACAGAGGGTATCATGTAGCAGTTGAAAAACCTATGACAACAAATACTAAAGATGCACAAGCTATTTATGATTTAGTTAAAGAAAAAAAAGTGGAATTATTAACCCCATATGGCTTTAACTGGAATCCACTTATGGCTAAGGCGGAAAAGTATGTTGAAGATGGTTTGTTGGGAAAAATACAACATGTGGATACTTCTTTTTCTTCATCTTTAGTAGATTTATTCCAAGGAGTCGCTCTTAGTGAATCTAATGAACATACATTTAAACCTTTAGCTTCAACTTGGTCAGATCCTTCTAAAGCAGGTGGGTATGGATGGGGACAATTATCCCATATGTTTGCAGGTGTGTACAAAATTACCAAACTTACACCTCAAAAAGTTTTTTGTATGTCTGTACCTTCACCAACTGGTGTGGATTATACAGATGCAATTTCTTTAAGATTTGAAGAAGGTGCGACAGGTGCTTTTTCTGGCAGTTCTTTTGTTCCTAAAGGATATGGAGGAGGATACAATATCAGAGTCCACGGAGATAAGGGTTCTTTGTTTCTTGATTTTGAAATTAATAGAGAGAGATTTTTAATTCGAACAATGGACGGTCAAGAAATAAAAGAGGATGCTGAAGTTGGAAGTGGTACACATTCTTACACAACTCAAAAACCTATAAACACTTTAGTAGATATTTGTTTAGGAAAAGATTACACCAATCATGGCGATGTTTCTATAAATTTAAAAATGGTAAAAACTTTAGATGCAGCATATCGATCTATGAAGAGTGAAAAACTTGAAATGGTATAAATTCTAGGTTTAAAAATGTCAGATAATATAACAATTAAAGATGTAAGGACCTATTCTGTTTCTTCCGAAGGTGGAGGAGATTATCATCTTCAAGAAAAAGGACATTGGATAACAGATACTTACATTTCTAATCCCATGTCAATGTATCCTGATTATAAAAAGACCCGGACTAGCTGGGGAATTGGTGTTTTAGGTTCAGTAGTTGTTGAAATAGAACTATCAAATGGAATAGTTGGTGTTGCAACTGGATTAGGAGGGGAGCCTGCTTGTTGGCTAATTCAAAATCACTTTAAAAGATTTTTGATTAACCAGAGTCCAAAAAATCTCAATTTAATATGGGATCAAATGTTTAAGGCCAGCATGTTTTACGGAAGAAAAGGTATAACTATTTGTGCCATAAGTGTTGTAGATCTGGCATTATGGGATTCTCTTGGAATATTAAGAGATGAGCCTGTTTGGCAAATGATTGGTGGAAAAGTAAGAGATGAAATTCATTTTTATTGTACAGGTCCTCTACCTGTTGAAACTAGAAAAATGGGTTTTTGGGGCTCCAAGGTCCCACTGCCTTTTGGGCCAGGAGATGGCCACGAAGGCTTAGAAAAAAATTATGAATATTTAAAAAAGCATCGTGATTCAGTTCCTGAAAAATTTCCTCTCATGGTTGATTGTTATATGTCGTTAAACGTACAATATGCAATTCAACTAGCAAAGAGATGTGAAGATCTTAATATTAATTGGTGGGAAGAGGTTTTGCATCCAGATGATATTGATGGATATAAACAAATCAAGCTGGCCCATCCTGATAAAAAATGGACTACAGGAGAGCATGAATATACCCGTTACGGTTTTCGACAACTAATTGAAACAAGATCTATAGATATTTTACAACCGGATGTAATGTGGGTAGGTGGTATGACTGAGTTGTTGAAAATATCTGCAATGGCTGCAGCATATGATTTACCAGTAGTTCCTCATGGAAGTGGTCCTTATTCGTCTCATTTTATTTTTTCACAACCTCATTCACCTTTCTGTGAATATATTGCTGGAAGTCCAGATGGAAAAAAAGTAATCAAAATGTTCCCATATTTTGATGGTGAACAATTACCTGAAAATGGAAAAATTAAACCTTCTTATGATCCGGGTTTCGGAATGAAAATTGCAAACAAAGATACATTAATTGAAATTAAACAAAATTAAACTACCACATATCTACACTACCAAGTAACAGCTTTTGTTCATCTGTACCATTTTCAAGTAAATCTAAAGTTCTTGGACCATCAAACTTTTCACGAGATTTTATCCATGCATTTTGATAACACATTAAACAAACTCTTCTATCTGCATTTGAATTATTGCCTAAACCTCTGTGATATAACCATCCATTAAATATTATTGCTTGGCCAGGTTTAGCTAAAACTAGTTTTTGATCTGGAAAATCAATATTATCTTTTGGAGGTTTAAATAAAGCATTGTGACTACCTGGAACAATTCCAATAGGACCATTCTCTTTCGTTAACCGATCAAGATAGTAACCACAATTTACCTGACCAGGAATACTTCCAAAAGGTGTTCCTTCAGGATCAACAGGCCAAGGTCCATCACGATGCCAGTGTTGATCAGGAGAGCCTGGTTTGGTTAATCTTGCTGTAGCACTATGAAGTTGAATGCAATTTCCAAGTATTGCTTTTATTCTTTTTATCACTGGATAATTATCTAATAGAAAAACGAAACGTTCATCATATTCAAGTAAGCCAAATTCAATATGATTAACATCATCTAATTTTTCAAAGGTGTCATTAAAAGCTTCTCTAGCTGATTTTAATTGTTCCGCAGTAAGTGCATCATCAATAATTAAATAACCCCATTTTAAAAAAAAATTTACCTCATCTTGCAATTCTTGAGAAAGATCGGGATTCATTTTAGAAGGTACGATACTTTTATCATATTTAAACTTTAACTTTTTCATACTGTTTAATTTTTCCTAGTTTTCCTAACAATTCTTATATTAATTCAAAAAAAATATTAACCAAAAACTAATATTTTTATTTTGATTATGTTGAATTATATATCAAAATTATGTTACCGTTACCATAGTTTAAGGAATAAACATATAAAAGGGAGGTTTATATGGGAAGTTTAATTAAAATATTAATAGTATCGTTAAGTTTAATTTCTTTTTCAAGTGTAAGCAAAGCTGAGGTTACTTATTCTTGTTGGAATTGTATGATGCTAGGAATAGATGGAGAGGGCAATCTTGAAGGTGCCCGCGTTGATTATAATGCTAAAGGCGGACCAGATTTAGCTGTAACTAATTATCCTTATGGGGACTATTTACAAGCTTTACAATTAAATATGATTTCAGGAACATCTGATGATCTTATGGCATTTCAAGTTGGTGCAATGATCACTCAATATGCTGAATATCTTGAAGATCTAACTCCTTATTGTGAAAAGGAATGGGGATCAAATTGGAAAGATAAATTTTTATCAGTTGGAATCGATCAAGTTACCGTTGATGGCAGACTTGTTGCTTTACCGCAGGTAATGTCAGCAGCTGGTGCGTTATGGTATAATCAAACTATTTTGGATCAATATAATCTATCTGCTCCAACTAATTGGGATGAATGGATTAGTGTTTCCAATACCCTTAAAGATAACGGAGTTATAGGATTTATGCATGGGGCTAAAGATTCATGGGTAAACTATGATATGTTTATTGGTATTGCTAATGAATTAGATCCTGGTGTTATTTATGAAG
>CETH01034589.1_pt1 | contig 13375 bp, 8 predicted proteins | sample 361461 | NCBI WGS metagenome assembly CETH01 (sample SAMEA2622695, study PRJEB7988) | marine metagenome | isolation source: saline water (ENVO:00002010), including
CAATGTCCGAACGGCGGGCTCCTCGAATTTCAGAGAATCCATCGCGGGTTTCTGATCGGCGTGGACCCCCAGTGAGTCCGAAATCTTAATCTCTGAAAGCGGAGACTTCTCAGCACTATCTGAAACCCCGGAGCACGACACTACCAACAGCAACGGAGCAAACCACTTCAAGCAACGACCTAAAAGAGAGAGGGTCACTAACTCAATACGCTCTCAATGAAGGATCAACCTCTGCACGCCAACCGAGGACACCCCCCTTGAGGTTCAACACCTGGTCGTATCCCATCTGCATGAGAATCGCGGCCGCCCATGCGCTTCGACCCCCGCTACGACAGTACACAACCACGTCTGCATCCGCCGCGACTTCTCCCGCACGTCCCTGAAACTCACCTGTAGGGATTCGAAGCTGGTCATAGTCGGGCAAGTCGGCGATCTCTGCCTCATGGTACTCACGAACATCTACAAGCGTGAGTATGTCCCCAGAATCGAGACGTTCCTTGAGTTCCAGCGGCGTGATCTCTTTGACGTCAAAATCGTTATTCATCTACTTAACTCTCAAAAGTGACTCGAGTAAGGTTGCAGACCGGAGAGCCGCCCCGCGGTTGCTGTGAATATACTCGGCTGAAGCAGCTCCTGCGGCCTTCCTGCGAGCTTCGTCAGTCAACCAAGTGGTGATCACCTCCGCTAATTCTTCCACATTCTGCACTGCCACCGCACCTCCGCAGGAGATGAGGTCTCCGGCCGCACGTGCCCTGTGGTGCTGAGAACCAAACAAGACTCCGCTTTCCGCCGCGGCCGGCTCTAAAACGGAATGAAGACCTCGGCCGTGGAACCCACCACCAACGAAGGATACGGAAGCCAATCCGTACAGGTTCGCCAACACGCCAACACGATCCACCACAATCGCATTAGGGCGAAGACTAACTTCAAGTTCTTCAACCGCTAAGGCGTCTTCCAATCTGCTCAAGGTGGTCGCCCACCAGCCGTCGTTTTCCAGGCGCTCAATCAGCTTCGCAACAGACAACTCAGAGGGTTTATGGGGAGCAACTATCAAACGAAGATCTGTGATCCTCTCCCGAGTGGAAACAAGGGCCGGAAGGAGAACATCTTCGTCTGAAACCCACGTTGAACCGGCGACCACGGTCGGTCGAGCATCAGCCTGCAAGAGCGCGTGCCATCGATGCTGAGGGTCTCGTCCTCGGAACCGGTACACTGCGGAATCAATGCCAGGATCACCCGTGGTCTTCACTGCCCTTGGACTGACACCGAGCGACTGAAGCGCCAATGCATCTTCTTCGGAGTTAGCGCACGCGAGTGACAGAGCATTCCAAGAAGGCTTCATAAACATCTTAGCTAATAGCCCCATCCGCCCGGACCCTCGGGTCACCACCGCGCCGATCATACCTACCGGGATCCCGCGACGATCCGCCTCGTTCACCAAGGTCGGCCAGATCTCTGTTTTGGTGAAGATGACCGCATCGGGGGCCACTTCCTCCAAGGCGCATCCTAGGGGACCCTTCAAGTCCCAGGGCAGATAGGTAGCTACATCTGCATTTATGCTCCTGGCGATTTCTTCGGCGGAGGGAGAAAAGAACGTATACACCACCTGAACATCCGGGCGGAGCGCTCGAAGCTCCCGAATGACCGCTCTCGCTTGGAAACCCTCGCCTACGCTAGGTGCATGGACCCATACGACTGGTCGATCTGGATCCTTCAACGTCCGTCCCCAGAGTGACAAGAGATCATGGGCGCGACGACGTCCAGAAAGGCCTCTTGCAAGGTTTGAACTGCCGATTGAGAGGAGCGGAGATAACAGACGAACGACGCCCCACGCGAACCGATATAGAACGCTCAAGAAGTTCCGGTATTCAGTTTCGGAGAAGAATGAATGCAAGGAGCATAGGGCGGCAGCGCTGCGGCCGGTAGATTTAGTCATGAACTATCAGATCACTATCCGCTTCGGTGGGAGACACCAGCGCTATCACACCTTCAAGGTCTCAGCAGATGATGCGGCGGAAGCGCTGCGACAAGCAGCTGACAAAGTGCCCACGGAAATCGCTTCTGATGTCGACCTTGTCGAGCTACGTGTGGCGGTCAATCCAGATAAGCGCTCATACCTCGAAGAGACTAGCAGCGGTGCCTGATCCTTTACCTGGGTGCAAGCCATCACCAGAGATCGTGCTCTAATGAGCACCCATCTCAAGATCGGTCGTCGTCAAAAACGAGGCTTGCTCGCAGTAGTAGTACTAGCATTGGTCGCTGGATGCTCGGCGTGTTCTCCGCTTTACGTCGTTCGGGCCGGAATTGCCGAAATAGGCATTCTTAGGGGCCGGCAGCCTATTCACCAGATTCTAAACGACACCACCGTCAACCCTGACACACGCAGTAAGCTCGCATACGTAGTCGACGCTCGGCGTTTTGCAGCAGAAGAACTCGGTATCGACGTGGGGGATTCTTACACGATGTTCACCCAGCTCGACCGAGACACGCTTGCCATGGTTGTGACGGCAGCGTGGCCCGATCGCCTAGTGCCCAAGACATGGTGGTTTCCCATTGTGGGGCACGTTCCGTACAAAGGCCACTTCTCGTTACAGTCCGCTCTTGAGGAAGAAGCCGACCTAGCTAACGAAGGTTATGACACGTGGGTCAGGCCTACTGCCGCCTTCAGCACCCTTGGATGGTTCAACGACCCCATACTCTCCACTGCACTCAAGACGGACGAAGTCGAAGTTGTAACCACTGTTATTCACGAACTAGCGCACCAACACTTGTTCCTGCCGGGCCAAGTCGAATTCAACGAAAGTTTCGCAACGTTTATAGGTCGGGCGGGTGCCGCACGTTACTTCTGCACACGAGAAGGGAGTGGTCCCCAATCCATCAAGTGTCACCGAGCCTTAGCCAGGTGGCGAGACAGTCAGGTCTTCAGCAGCTACCTGGACGAGCTCGTCAAAAGACTAGAAGCCGTATACGCCGATCCAGAGCTGACCCCGGAACAGAAAGCCACAGAGCGACTGCCAATCATCGCGCGAGGGTTGCAGGAATTCGACGAGCAGGTAGCACCTGCTCTAGAGTCTCTTACTTTCGCGGGCTTCCGGCATGGGAAAGTCAATAACGCAACCCTCCTTTCATACATCCGGTATTATAAGCGACTGCTAGATTTCAACGCCTTCCTCAAATCCCATGAGGGTGACCTGGCGCAAGCCCTGTCAGACATTAAGGAGCGGGTGCGAGACGTCAGTGACGGGTTCGATGTGATCCCCACCCCTCACTCGACCACGAAGGTCTTTCCGAGAGACTGAAGCAGAACCAGGATCCTAGGCCATCTTACACGATGGCGCACTGGGAGGCCCGCAAGAGCTACCCTGACTACTGGTCCGGAATCGTGATCTCCCTAACAACGCTGCCATAGCTCTCCCAATACGTGATCTTTTGGACCATGATGGGATCGTCCGTTGTCGGCTGAATCTCTCCATCCTTCGAAATCGCACGGGACGTTACGGTATGAGCACCAGGAGAAGCTGCCCATTCTAGGTGCCAAAAGGTCCACGTGTAAGGATCGTCCGCGCCTTCTCCAAGTGCCACCGGCTGCCAGTCCCCACCATCGATACTGACCTCGACTCGGTCAATCGGTTTGCCCCATGCTGCACCATTTATCCGATATCCACCATCGGTTCTGACAACGTTGGCAGGGATTGAGTTGATATTTGTTCTCCCCACCGAGGTTTCCGCCCAGACACCATCTTCATCAGAGCCCTCCTGACGCAGGGTCACATAGTCACGAGCCATGAACTTGCCCATGAAACGAGTGTCGCGGACCTCAATCCGGGTCAACCACTTAACATTAGCGACACCATACCAGCCCGGAGCAATCAACCTCAGGGGATACCCATTACCGATTGGCAAAGACTCCCCATTCACTGCCCACGCCAAGAGGACGTTATCCCGCATAGCGTCTTCTACAGACAAACTCCGAGCAAATTGTTGATCGACCTCAATATCATCCCTGTGCAGCAATGTCTCTGTCCCAGTGTCAGCGCCGAAAAAAACAATCTCGACCCCACCGTCGTGAATTCCTGCCTCTCTAAGAAGAGGTGCAAGTGGAGTCCCAGTCCACTTAGCATTGTGCACCGCCCCCATAAACGTCGCGAAGCCACGGTTCCCGGCGCATTCGAGCAGCATTGTAACGTCTTGCTGCGGTCGTGACTGGATATCATCAAGCGTCAGTGTCATCGGTCGATCCACCATACCTGTGATCTCTAGCCTCCAAGCCTCACCGTCTAGCTCAGGAGTGCCATAGTGACCTACGCTGAATAGTTGTTCGGTCGGAGTAACCCAGGAATCCAACGTCTGCCAGTCGAGCGTGTTTGCACGCCCTCCGGACGGCGGCGCATTAGTCCATGGAATCACGTCATCCTGAGACGAAATCTGTGCAAGACGCTCCGCAAAATCAGTCGGAAAAACCGTAGCAGCAGCGGCGACTGCCCCACCACGTCGAATCACCTCTCGACGAGATATCACCTCGAGGGTCACATCCGCTAGGCCATAGAGTTCCGCGGGGGTCCTCGCCTGTCTCCGTGACCGATCTTCCATGCTTCGTTACCTCCGTTCAATTGAGAAGTCCAATGTGTGGGAATGATGCCCTCTACGCCATTCATATCACAAAACACTCTCAACGCGTTGGCTTTGTGAGGAAGGATGGCCACTAGTGGCTTTCTCTACTGCGGCTTCAAGCTCCCAAAACACATGAGACGATTTTCTCGGCTGGACACTCCTTGAGCCGGATACTAGACCAGGGAAGAACCGCCACAGGTGATCATCCTGTGAGGAGGAATGTCGCCTTAACAATTAGGCGGCGATCTCGAAACATGAACGTTGACAGAGGGTCTGTCGGATCCCGGCGAAGCTCATCGTAAGCGACAAACACGTCACTTCCTGGACGATAAGTCCAGCGGAAGCGTGCACTCGTGCTGAACTGCTCTGAGAGTGAGTTGTACTGGGTGATCGATCGGATTGCCATCGTAGGCGAGATGGAAAAATCGACCCTTAACGATGCCAGATCCACCTCGAAATCGCCACTTGGAAGGTCGACATCGTTTCTAGTCCATGACGCTTCCGTGGCGAGCCGGTCGGTCAGCCTAGCACCTATCTTTCCCTGAGTATCAAAGCGATCCCCACCGTAGAATTGTTGAGGGGACAACATCAACCCGTAGTAGAAGGGACGCGAGGGACTCGAGTCGAAAGATATCCTGTACTCGTTGAAGTCATAGTCCCCCGCAGGGATCACTACGTCATTCAGAGAGAATTCACGATCGACACGGTCAAAAATGTCATTCCACCAGAGGTTCAAATACGCACCATTGTCAAAGCGGACACCAAGCATATAGTGCCAGCGGTCGGCCAGCCTGAGTCCCGTCTGATCGGTGGTATAGATGTAGTTGACCATCGGTGACAGAACACGAATCCCCCAAAAGTCCGGCCTAGGACTCCTCTCTATGTGCCACTTAGAAGTCCTGATTCCATTGCGAGGCAGAAATCCCGCTTCCGGATTGAAGTCGTTCTCAAAATCACCGTACTCGCCATAGATCTTCCAGTCAGCATCTAGCCACTGAGCATTTACGTAAGTGCCCATCCCACCCCAACCTTCATCCTCACGAATAGACGTACTGGGGTCATCAACTGGAGCGGCTAACCCCGACGTCTCAGTCGCTGCCACAAACCCCTGAATGGTGAAATTTGGGTGAGGCGCGATGGAAGCATCTATAGCGTACGTGCGGTTAAAATAGCTCGTGTCATTGGCTAAATCACCAAAAGCGTCAATGTCTGTTTTGTTGATCACTAGAGCACCGATTCGAGATCGACCCCAGTTTCGACTGAACTTGGCCACAGCAAAGTTCTCGGCAGCCGTACCCATCGCCTCGTCCGTCTGCACCGTCATCACAGCTAAATCATTCCGACCCACCTTTCCAGTCAACCGCGCCCCCCCGATGATCGGGACATTATCCCCGCTCTCTGTGAGGCCGATGCGACGGCTGAAAAAGAGTTCAGCATATCGATTAAATGGGTTCGCTGACCCGACACGGAACTTCCCAGAATTCTCTAGAAAAAAGTCGCGTTTTTCAGGGAAGAAAAGTGCGAAACGAGTGAGGTTCACCTGCTCGTCATCAACTTCTGCCTGCGCGAAATCAGTGTTGACCGTCAGGTCGAGATTCAAACCAGAGGAAAGCCCATACTTCATGTCGAGCCCAACGTCCTGTTGCCAATTATTACTCTCTTGACCCGACGCCAGCGTGCTACTGCCTCCAGCCGTTACGAATGGTGTAACCCTAAGGTCCATACCCCTATTGAGTCGCTGCATACCCTCAAGTATACCGGCCCTACTGACCCTCGTGATGGTGAATTCTTTGGATATGGGAGCCCAGAAGGATTGCTCATTCTTGCCACCCATATTCCGCATAATGTTCATGCCCCATACCTGCTGCTCCGAGTCTTTAAAGCGAAGCGTCACCATCGGAATTGCGATTTCAACAACCCAGCCATCCTCGAGGACTCTTGCAGCTACATGCCAAACTCCATCCCAGTCACGGTTGATGTTCGAACTGGAAAAACCAAACTGCCTCGCACCGCCCTCGCCCTCGTTGAATACCTGCTGGTCGAGCTGTGCGCCAAGAGGATTCGTCACGAACATGTACCCTGATCGTGAGTCTCTGAACGTGTCCAGAATGATCTGGATATTGTCTTCGTCCAGAATCCTATCAGAATCGCGTCGCATTTCCGTCGCCACCACTCCATGATCGGAGCGCTCCCACGCCCGAACGCCAATGTAGAGAGTCTGGGCGTCATACAGCAGATAGATTTCTGTGTCTTCGGTAGCAGGCGCGCCCTCTACTGGCTCCTGTTGGATCAACTCGTCGATCAACCCAGCCGGTCCCCAGACCCCTTGCTCAAGAATACCGTCGAGCACCGGAGCAACGTCTGTCCGAGTAGCTCGTGCTCGATACTCGTCGCCTGCTTGCTGCGCCTCGACGTCATTTGTAGTGATAGGCACGACAATTATGCCGAGCACCATGGTGCAGGCCAGATTTCGCATCAAGATAGACATTGAGTGACCGATGACCGGAAAGTCGGGTTAGGAAAATATGACCTCCCTCAGGACACCTAAAGGAGCCTGGATGATGAGAGCCGGACTCATCGGGAGCATTGCGCCTTGGTCATTTCTAGTTTGATTTTGGCGCCCCAAACGATACCGAACGAACGGCACCAAGGGAGCAACCCATCAAAAGCGACATCCAAATAGCCCAAGAAGCTGAACTCCTGCCAATACAGGAGATCGCAGCGAAGATCGGGCTCGGCCCAAAAGACATACAGCCGCACGGGCACCACAAAGCCAAGATCCCACTCGAAGTTGCTAAGGAGACGGGAGGGCGTGATGGCAAGCTTGTGCTGGTCACGGGGATCAGCCCCACCGCTGCAGGTGAAGGAAAATCGACTGTATCCGTGGGCCTAGCCGACGCTCTCACCCTTAGAGAGCGCAATCCAGTACTGTGCCTCCGCGAGCCCAGCCTCGGACCAGTATTTGGAATCAAAGGAGGCGCTGCCGGGGGTGGCTATAGCCAAGTCGTACCGATGGAGGAAATCAACCTCCACTTCACAGGGGACTTCCACGCAATCAGCTCAGCCCACGGTCTACTATCTGCTGTTCTCGACAACCACCTTTACAGACCTAACACACTCGGCATCGACCCAACTAGGCTCACGTGGCCGCGTGCGATCGACATGAATGATCGGGCGCTGCGAAACATCGTAGTCGGTCTTGGTGGTCGGACTGGTGGCGTCCCGCGACAGGATGGCTTTGTCATCACAGCTGCTTCCGAGATCATGGCAATCTTCTGCCTCGCCGACGGCACCACCGACCTGAAAGAGCGTATCGACCGAATCATTATCGGCTACACCCGAAGCGGAGAACCCATCCGGGCAGAGGGCCTTGGAGTGTCTGGGGCGATGGCCGCTCTGCTCAAAGACGCGGTAAGTCCCAATCTAGTCCAGACTCTCGGTGGAACACCGGCGCTAATTCACGGTGGACCTTTTGCCAACATCGCACACGGTTGCAACTCCCTGACGGCGACTAGGGTTGGTCTTTCGCTAGGTGACGTTGTAGTTACGGAAGCCGGTTTCGGAGCAGACCTTGGGGCGGAGAAATTCTTCGACATAAAGTGTCGGTTTGGTAACCTAAACCCTGAGGCAGCAGTAGTTGTCGCTACAGTCCGCGCAATAAAAATGAATGGGGGAAAGAGCAAGGATGACCTCGGGCATGAAGATGTTGAGGCCGTAAGGCGCGGCTTCGTGAACCTCGAAGCCCACGCGAATAATGTCCGCAAATTCGGTGTGCCTCCGGTGGTAGCGATAAACCGGTTCGTGACAGACACGGACGCTGAGATAGCCGTATTGCTTGATGGCTGTGCCGAAATGGGAGTTCGAGCCGTTGTTGCAGATCCGTGGGGTGAAGGCGGTGCAGGATGTCTAGACCTCGCAGATGCTGTATGGGAGATCCTGACATCAGGAGAAGCGGCCTACACGCCATTATACCCCAACGACATGGGCCTGATCGAGAAAATGGAAACCGTAGCTCAGGAGATTTATGGCGCTGAAGGTCTGGATATCCACCCAACTGCCGCCAAGGAAATTGCTGTTCTGGAAGAAGCCGGTATGCGTGACTCACCCGTGTGTATCGCAAAGACCCAGTACTCGTTCTCTGATGATCCAGCGCTCTTAGGACGACCATCGGGTTTCAGGATTCATGTTCGGGAGGTCACTCCTTCCGCTGGTGCCGGGTTCGTGGTCGCTAAGACGGGTGCCATTATGACGATGCCCGGCCTAGGTGCTGTGCCATCTGCGATGGGAGTTGATCTGATCGATGGGGTTGTCACTGGACTGTTCTGATCTAACGAACTGGGCCCCTGATCGACCTCACATGGTATCTTGCCCTAACGGAGCGTCAACGCAAAAACCATAGTATTAGCGAACAACCTGACTCCAAAATCCCAACACTTCCTTTATCAACCTTCCTTGCACATCATCGAAGATCTCATCAGTCTCCGAGCTGGTAGCAGCGACAGCGTGCGCAATGGACTCGCCAGCCCGGGAAGCGACGCGAACCAGATTAGCAACTGGAGCCAGAGCACCAACGCCAACATCTCCGAAGTTGTTGAGTTCTTCCTGTTTCCCGAGTGCTTCAAGCGATAGGGCACCGAGTAGGTCCAGGCGTGTGGCACTTTCTCCCAAAAACACTGAATCAGGCGTTGCATCAACGACTGCAGTCCAGGCACGGCTCGCACCCTCTGAGTCACCGCTGAGCCAGCGCGACAAAGCAATAAGAAAACGAGGCAATCTCTCTTCGGGAGAGTATGGGCGACCCTGCCCAAGTCGCTCTGGCCACGTCATTGCCATGAAGAAGTGATCGTCGGCTACTTCAAACTCACCCCTCTCAAGAGCGCCCAAGCCAGCCATAACTTGAGCGTCAGAAAATAGCTGATGCGCTTCGAGCGAGTGCTCGGATGGCAAGACCTGAATATCGTGCATGATCCGAATAGACTCGTCGTATCGCCCTAACTCGTTAAGGCTCCGAACATGAAGCAGTGCGAGATCGAAATCTCTGGGGAAAATCTCAATCGCTGACTTTGACGCCCTGACCGCCTCATCCCAATTCCCAGTTGCCTGCAGGTGTTGAATTAGAGGAATTCTCAGTAAGCGCTCATCCGGATTGAGTTCCACGGCGTACCGGAAATCTCGCTCTCGACCCGCTGGGTCGTCATTCACGAGAAGTGCTCGAGTCGTGTATACCGGAGCGTAATCCGGCTTCAATCCTAGCGCGCGTAACTCGTTAGCAGCTTCAAGAGATCGGTCACGAGCAGCCAAAACTAAGGCCAGAAGGTACCTCCATCCCCAGTGGTCTGTGTTATCTGCCGCCCAAGTGAGCACGGGCAGCATCTCTCTACGAAAAGGAAACACAAAGTCTACAGTAGCTGGTGCACCTAATTCACCGAGGTCGCCTGCAGAATGAGCAATCCAGGCACGTGTCAGGGGTTCAACCCTGGTCCCATCTGCCAGAGACATCAGCGCCCTCGCTTCACCTATCCTACCGATTGCGGCATATAATAGTCCAAGCTCGAGGATCTCTTGTCCCGGGAATTCACCTCTGAACCGAGCGCGAAGTTCTTCTCTCGCCTCATTCCCATCTTCCGCCAACCAGTGCTCAGCGAACGGTATGTGCGACATAGGATCAATCTCTTCAATCCGTTCTAACGCTTTTGATGTCCCAAGAACGTCTCCTTTTACTCGAGCAGCCACCGCCAGGATGTGAGATGCAGGAAGCGCATAAGCGTCATAGTCGAGAGCCATATTCGCATATCTGGAAGCCTCCTCCCAGTCACCCTCTACGGCTTCCAGTTTGGCAAGTTGCTGATACGAGACGGATCGGTACTGCATGCCTCGAGCGGCCCAGCCAAAAGCCTCTCGAGCATCAAGCACCTTTCCGGCGGCTAAGTATAGGTTTCCCGCGATAAAATTTGCGTCGGTATCATACGCATCTAATTGAAGTGCACGGCGAGCATAAAGAAGTCCCGTCGAGTTCAGGCCACGCCTGAATTCCAAGTCGGCTAGACCGAGGAGGGCTTCCCTGTGCCAAGGCTCAACATCCAACACCTCCTCATAAATCTTCCGCGCCTGCGTAAGTCTCCTCCCTTGCACAAGCTCGGATGCAGCCTCGGCATTCCTATCGGCCCAGGGTATTGAAGGCACCGCCTCAGGCGGGGTCTGAAAAGGACGATCCAGTGATTTCGAATTTGGGTCACTGTCGTAGTGTAGGCCGAGAGCACCGAGCGTAATTACAACATGGGCATCCTCAGGTACCTCTAGACTCCACGAGATGGGCTCAAGAACCTTGAAGTCCCTCGCATCGGTAAAAACAGTATCTCCGTCTACAGAGATCACGAGCGTGTCCACGGCAGCGACAAAAGAATGAGCGCGCACAAGCACTTCGTTTCCGGTCCGCTCCATGTAGAAAGCCCCCTCCCTCGATGCCTCTGTAAGGCCCCCGAGTCTTTCTACTGGAAACCATGTTTCCGTCCACCTATCCGAGCTTCCCGGTGAAAACCCAACCTCAGAGATCGGGTTCACCTCGCCGTTCGGTGAATACTGGACCAGCAAGCGGCCAGCCTGAAATTCTACGTACTGGCCGTCGGTATCGGTCAAAAGGTCTTCCCAGATCCCTCCATGACGAGACAGAGCCCACAGCCAGAGCTTCTGGCCGGGCATTTCCTCGTAACGCCCCCAGTGACCAAAACCATAGTTCTCATCCTCGTAGTAACCCCCAAAAAAATCTTGGTGTTTCCCGACCACGTGGTAAGACTTGTTACCTCCGAATCGATTCTGATCGTATGCTGGAAGAAACCGACCCTCAGGGTCTAACGGCCAGCTCTGCTCTGCGCCAGGATGTTCTAGGTATGCGTTCCCAGGTATAGAGAGGATCAGGTCGTCCTTAGCGAAAGCTGCCCCGGTCATCCAATTGTAGTAGGGGTGCTCCAATGGCGTTGGATTTTGCCACTGCGCACGCGTCTCGAAGTAAGCCCGATCTGCGGGGAGTCTAATTTCGACCCGCCAATGAGTCCGAGAGGGCAGATCCATTGCCCCAACAAATACGCTCGCACTCCCATCATCGTTTTCACTAAGAAGATAGTCGACCGGGCTCGCAGTAGATGGAGTGTGCCCAATCACCCCGAAGTTGAACTCAATTCCTCCAGAGGTCCATGGGCCCCTTAACGCGATGTTCCGAAATTTCATCACCTCGTTTCGGTAGATGAATTCGTGCCCTGTCGCCTTTACCCTTGCGCCCCAAACCTTCCCGCCAACTTCGGGCAAAACCCACACTTCGATCCAGTCATTCTCTAGTGTGATCACGGTCCATTCCCGTAACTCGGACGCGTGTGAGTATCCCTCGAATCTGTGATAAGGATATAGGCGCGGATCCTGAGTTAACACAGGGATTGGATTCGCATCCGAATACGGATAGGTGGCGAGAATACGCCGCTCCTCGGCCACCGTGGCTCGGGTCTGTCCGGCCAATTCGGAGGCACCTGAAACGAATGACATACACAGAAATCCCTGCAGCCCTAGAAAGACCAGAAGACGGATCAGCATCGGCACGGTGCAAAGGTTAGGTTGTGAAGAGATTGACAGGATGGGTCCGCATTGATCGCACGGCAAATTGCTATGCGAATAACAAGTGTGATACCCGACTCAAAAAAGGCTGAGTGAGGGATTACTCTTGCACATCCCTGAACTCTGACGCTATCTGCATGTCATATGACCTTCAGAGGATGCTGTCATGTTCTTCCGCCAAGTTATGGATCAGGAACTCGCTCAATACGCGTACGTGTTAGGCTGCCAACGCACCGGGGAGGCTCTTATAATCGATCCGGGGCGGGATATTGATCGATATACGGAGATAGCGAAGGAGGAGGGGCTCTGCATTGTAGCTGCTACCGAAACGCATATCCACGCTGATTTCCTCTCAGGACTAAGAGAGTTCGCCGAAAATCACCAGGTCACCATCTACCTGTCAGGGGAAGGAGGAGATGACTGCGCATACGTCTGGCCTAAGAACTCGGACTATGATGTCCGTGAACTGAAAGACAATGACGAGTTCATGATCGGAAACATTTGCATCCGGGCACTACATACACCGGGACACACCCCGGAGCACATAAGCTTTCTCATCACGGACACAGGTGGCGGAGCAACAGAACCGATAGGCATTGCCTCAGGTGATTTTGTCTTCGTAGGAGATCTAGGGCGTCCCGACCTTCTCGAAACGGCTTCCGGTTTAAGTGGTGCGCAGGATCCTTCTGCTCGTCAACTATACAAGTCTACAGAGCGATTCTTGGCACTCGAGGACCACCTGCAAGTGTGGCCAGGGCACGGTGCAGGCAGTGCCTGTGGGAAGGCTCTCGGCGCCGTACCAACGTCCACAGTTGGGTACGAAAGAAAATTCAACACTGCCTTGGGTTTTAAGAACGAAGAAACCTTTGTTAGATCGATTTTAGTTGGACAGCCAGCCCCTCCCCTATACTTCGCCAGAATGAAGGAGTTGAATAGAGAGGGTGTGCCAATTCTCGGGACCCTACCAGCCCCGAAACTGTGTGCGATCGAGGACCTCATTCTCCAGAGCACGGCTGGCCATGCAGTGATCATCGATACACGACCGGATCGAAAACAATTCATGGCAGGCCATGTTGCAGGATCTCTCTACGCACCCCTCGGGATCAGTTTTGCAATGATCGTTGGTTCCTACGTCGACCCGGCGGCGGAGATCTATCTGATT
>CETH01021815.1_pt1 | contig 13369 bp, 13 predicted proteins | sample 361461 | NCBI WGS metagenome assembly CETH01 (sample SAMEA2622695, study PRJEB7988) | marine metagenome | isolation source: saline water (ENVO:00002010), including
ATGTTTCCTTTATTGAATTAATTTCATTTTCTAAATTTTTTTTAATATCTAAATCTTCTTTTAAATCTTTTACTTCCATTATAGACTTATTTATTTCTTTAAATTCTTCTTGATCAGCAATTTCATTTAATGAAGATTTAAATTCTCTAGATATTTTCTTTATTGATTTTGTGAATGTTGATAATTGTTTTATTAAATTAGGTAATTCTTTAGGTCCTACAAAAATAATCACTACAATGAAAACTAGAAGGATTTCAGTCCAGCCAAAAGAAAGCATGATTACTTTTCGTCGTCTGAATTATTCTCTATATTTTTATCTTCTTTTTTGTCATCATCGCTCATTCCTTTTTTAAAGGATTTGATTCCTTTAGCCATATCTCCCATAAGCTGAGGTATTTTTCCTCTTCCAAACAAAAGCAATACAATAACCAAAACAATTAAAAGTTGCCAAATACTAGGTGTCATACTTTATCTCCTAAATTATTTTTTCTGATAAACTATATCATATAATAAATAAACTTAATAAATTAGCAAAAAACAAGGAATTTTATAAATAAATAGAATTTTATGGTTATTAATCTCTTTCAGTTATAAAATCATCTAAATTTTCTTCTTCGTCGATATTGTCATCTAGACTACTTATATCTTCCTGATTTGCAATATCTGTAATTGTGGCAATTGCTGATCTTTTATCTAAAAAACCACTAGACTTTAATTCTTCCTTACTAGGTAAATCTGAAAGATTATTTAAACCAAAATGTTCTATAAAAGTGTCTGTAGTAATCCAAAGTGCTGGTTTACCAGGAATATTTTTTCTACCTGAAGGCTTGATCCAACCAATTTCCATTAAATGATCTATTGATCCTCTACCCATTTGAACTCCTCTAATATTTTCAATTTCCGATCTAGTAATTGGTTGTTGATATGCAATAATGGCTAATGTTTCTAAAGCAGCTCTAGATAATTTTCTTTTTTGGCTTTTAAAAATAGATAATTCATCTTTAACTGTATCTGAAGTTCTGAAAGACCATTTATTAGAAATTTTTATTAAATTCACTCCTCTGTCCTTATAATAATCTTTAATAACATTTATGCTTTTATTAAAATTTTTTTTATCTACAATTTTTTGTTTTAAATCATCTTCAGAAACAGGTTCTCCAGACGCAAATAAAATCGCTTCTAAAATTTTAATATCTCTATTATTTTGCATTTTTATTTTTTAAAAAAATATTTCCAAAAGTTGTTTCCTGCTTAATTTCGACATAATTGTTTTTAACCAATTCTAAAGATGCAACAAAATTTGAAGAAATTATTGATTTATTAATAATTCGATTTGAATTCAATTTAGGAATTAAATTTATTAAATTTGTCCATTCATTTATGGAGCCAAAAATATTTTTCAATCTTTTTATTGCTGCATCTACTGAATACAATTCAGAAAAAGTGATAGTTAAATTACTAACTTTTCTATTTTTATTTAAAATATTAGAGTATGATTTAAGAATATCATATAAATTAGATGTGTATGTAATTTTATACTTAATTTTAACACCTTCTGCAGAGCCACCATAAAAAACATCTCTACCAATAAATGGCATTGAATAAAGTTTTTTTGAGATATTTTGAAAAAACTCTAAACGTTTAAGTTGATATTTTAATGCTTCTTCAAGCTCTTCTGGTGTATGAAGATCATCTTTATCTTCTTTTGGGAGTAATAATCTTGACTTAAGATATGTAAGCCAAGCAGCCATAACTAAATAATCTGCAGCTACTTCTAAATGTATATCTTGATAATGTTTAATAAAATCTATGTATTGTTCAGATAGTTTTAAAACTGATATTTCAGATAAATCAACTTTTTGTCTTTTAGCTAAATCAAGTAATAAATCTATTGGTCCTTCATAATTATCTAAATGTATTAAAAATTCACCGTTTTTTTTGCGTAAATTTTGGATATCAAGCATATTCTATTTATAAATTATTTTTAGTGATTCTACTTATTTAATAAAATTTTGTACGTCAATTATATAACAATTATCTAAATTATTTAAATATTTATCACAGTAATTAGCAGCGTTTTCTCTACTAATAAAATTTTTATATGTAAGAAAATATTCAATACCAATATCTGTAAACAAAGTTAAAATATAAAAATCATTATGATTATATATGTTTTCGTTATCTCTAGTTAATTTCAATAATTTATTATAAACTTTTTCATAATTATTATTAGCAAAGAACTGTATTGAAAAAATCAATTTTGGTATATCGTAATTATTTATATTTTTTTGCTCATTATCAATTTTATTTAAACTTTTTTTCTCTACATTTAATACTTTTTGACCACCCTTATCTTTTGGAATAACGTAAAATATTTTGTCATAATTATCAATTTGTATATATTTGAAAAAAAATAGTTTGTAATAAAATAAATAAAAAATTATTAATATGAAGGATAATAAAAATATAAAAAATAACAATTTATTATTTTTATTTTTTTTATTTCTAAAAATTCTTTTCTTATACATTTACATTGATTCTGGAGAGTCAATGCCAATAATATCAAAAATATTTTTCAATGTGATTTTAAAAGCATATAACCAAATTAATTTAGATTGAGTTTTTAAAATATTATTTTCTTGAATGAATCTCAAAGATTCATCATCCTTGCCTTTATTCCAAAATGAATGAAAGGTTGAAGATAAATTTTCTATATAATTTGTAAGTCTATGCGGTTCTCTATGTAATGAAGATTGATTTAATATATATGGATATGATAAAATTTTTAAAATTATTTCCCATTCTTCATTGCAATAATAATCGGATATTTTATTTGTTGCAAAATCAAGATTTAAATTAATATTAATATTATTTTCTTTAGCTTTATTTAAAACTGAGCAAGCTCTTGCATAAGCATATTGGCAATAAAATACATTATTATCTTTATTTTTTTCAACTACCTTGTCTAAGTCAAAATCCATAGATGTTTCATTACGAGTAGAAATCATAAAATACCTTAAGGGATCTTTGCCAACTTTATCAAAAATTTCATTTAAAGTAATAAAATTACCCTCTCTTTTGGACATTTTTAAAATTTTACTATTTTTCATCAATCTAACAATTTGACATATTAGTATTTCTAAATAATTATCTTTATTAGTAATAGAGCTGACTATAGATTTCATTCTTGGGACATAACCAATGTGATCAGCACCCCAAACATTAATTATTATATCAAATTTTCTCTTATATTTATCATAATGATATGCAGCATCATTTGCAAAATACGTCCATTCACCATTTGCTTTTTTTAGGGGTCTATCTCTATCATCAAAAAGATTTGTTGATTTGAATAATAGTTGTTTTCTAGGTTCCCATTCACTATTATCCTCAGTTTTTGGTTTATCTAAAATGCCTTCATAAAGTAATTTTTTTTCATTAAGTATTACAAATAACTCATCTATTATATTTTGTTTTTGAATATTAGACTCATAAGTGAATATATCAAAATTTATATTCAACAATTGTAAATCGTTACGTATTTGATTAACTAATTCTCTAACCGCATAATCTTTAAAAAATTTATGTCTTTTACTCTCTTCGATCTTTAACCATTTATCTGAATCAGTAACAGAAATTTTTTTAGCAATTTTTTTTAAATAATCTCCAGGATATTCATCATTGTTAATTGAAACATTCATATTAAAAATTTGACAATATCTTTTATATAAAGACTTAGAAAGAATATCTATTTGAGTTCCAGAGTCATTTACGTAATACTCTCTAGTTATATTGTACCCAGTTTTATTAAATATAGAAGCTAGAACATCTCCAAAAACTGCTCCTCTCATATGAGCAACGTGTATTGGACCAGTTGGATTCGCAGATACGAATTCAATATTTACATTTTGATTATTTCCAATTTTTGAATTTCCATATGAATTTTTTTCATTAATAACTTCTTTTAACTGTTCATAGAAATATTCTTTATACAAAAAAATATTAATAAAATTAGTATTTGGAATTTCTGCAGATTTAATAAAAGTTATTTTTTCTAAATTATATACTAAATCTTCTTTTAATTTAAAATTTTTATCTAAAATTTTATTTAAAATAATTAAATAGAAATTTGATGAAATGTCTCCTTTTTTAGATTTTGAAAAATAATCAATATTAATTTTATTATATTCAATGTTTTTCGCAATTTCTCTCTCTTCCAATTTACGAGCATAATTTTTAAAAAAATCAGATAGATATGTTAAATAATCATTCATAAATTTCCTTATATAATTTCGACGCAAACCTATCAGTCATGCCTGATATATAATCACATATAATTCTTTCAATTGGAGATTTGTTATTATTTATCCAATCATTAGGTAGTTTATATGTATTGGATTCAAAATAATTAAATAATTTAATAATAATTTTTTCAGCATTTTCACGCTTTTTTATTAAATTATTATGATTATAAACATTTTCATGTAAAAAATTCCTAATAGTTAGACATTTTTTTTTCATATCATCAGAAAAAGATACAATAAATTTACTATTCAATTTTAAGTCTTTTATATCTTTAATATTTTTATCTATTATATTGTTTTTCGTTTGCAAAAAAATATCATTTATCATTTTTGACATATTAATTCTCAATACTTGATAAATTAATAACTTTTCGCTTATTCCCTTATATTTTTGTTTTAATTTTTCAATTATATCTTTTAAAAAACTGATTTCATTTAATTGATCAAGTTTAATTAATCCTGCTCTAAATGCATCTTCTACATCATGATTATTGTAAGCGATATCATCTGATATAGAAGCTATTTGAGATTCTAAATGAGGTTGAAGATTAAGTTCAAGGTCAAATTTTGAATTATAATATAAAGTATGAAAAGGAACTTTATTAGTAATAATTCCATTGTGCTTTACTATTCCTTCCAAACTCTCCCAAGTAAGATTTAAACCATCAAAACTTGGATGTTTTCTTTCTAGAAAAGTCAAAACTCTTAATGTTTGATCATTATGATTAAAACCTCCATGTTTTGTCATTGCATAATTTAGGGCCTTTTCACCACTATGGCCAAAAGGTGGGTGCCCCAAATCATGAGCCAATGCAACTGTCTCTCCTAGATCTTCATTTAAGTTTAATAATCTACATAAAGATCTTGATATTTGAGCAACTTCTAGTGAATGTGTTAATCTTGTCCTATAATAATCACTGTCACTTTCAATAAATACCTGAGTTTTATGCTTTAATTTTCTAAAAGAACTTGAATGTATTACTCTAGATCTATCTCTATCATAGGGAGTTCTAGTGTTATCATTATCAAATTCCTCATAAAATCTGCCTTTAGATATATTAGGATTAGCAGCTAAATGTTCAAACATACAATAATTATGGTATATAATAGAGAATTATAACTAAAAGAATTAATTTTTTTAAAATGAACGATAAAATTGAAATAACTCAGAATGCTCAGACACATATAGCTAAAATCCTTAAAAATGATTTATGTGACTTTTTTAGAATAACAGTTAAAGGGGGTGGATGTGCTGGATTTCAATATAAATTTGATTTTGAAAATAAAAAACAAGAAGATGATTTAATATTTAAAATGGATAAAATAAGTGTTTTAATTGATTTTGCATCATATGAATTAATTAAAGGCTCTAAAATTGATTATGTCAACGAATTAATAGGATCATCATTCAAAATATCAAATCCACAAGCTTCATCATCATGTGGTTGTGGAACTTCATTTTCTATTTAAATAATGAAAATAACAACTTGGAATGTAAATTCTGTAAATGCAAGATTAGATCATTTAATAAAATTTATAAAAAATGATCAATCAGATATATATTTAATTCAAGAATTGAAAACAATAAATGAGGGATTTCCAAGTAATCCGATTAATAAATTAGGTTATAATACATATGTTCATGGTCAAAAAGCTTGGAATGGAGTAGCAATTTTAAGTAAAAAAGAATTAAAAATTACTAATAAAAATATCCCAAATTATAAAGATGAAAATGCTCGTTTCATTGAAACAGAAATAAAAATATCAAAAATTAAACAAAACGTTAAATTAATCAATATATATTTACCTAATGGAAACCCAATAGACACTGAAAAATTTTTTTACAAAATTGATTGGATGAAGAATTTTAACAAATATATTTATAATCTTAGAAATAAACATAATCCAATATTAATAGCAGGTGACTTCAATGTTATTCCTAATGATGAAGATGTTTATTCACCAGAAAATTACAAAAATGATGCCTGTGCACATCCATTAACCAGAGAACAATTTAGAATATTATTAAGTTATGGCTTTACTGACACTGTAAAATATTTTGTAGATGGAAATACTAATTGGACCTTTTGGGGTTATAGGGGTGGAGGTTGGCAAAAGGGAAATGGTTTAAGAATAGATCATTTTTTAACTACGTCTGAAATAACTGATTTAATAAAAAATGTAGAAATTAATAGAGATCCAAGAGGATGGGAAAAGGCATCTGATCATACACCGGTTACAATAGAATTAAACGATTGATATTTATTAATTAAATATCAGCATATGTATGAGTTTCATTTTTAGCCCCAGGTTGTGTAACTGCACCTTCATGAGCTGGTCCAACGGTTTGAGCATATTTCCATATTGATCCTGAATTATGATTTGTTTTACGAGGTTTCCATTCACTTTTACGTTTTGCTATTTCTTCATCGCTAAGTGTTACATTGATTTCACCTTTTATAGCATCAATTACAATTTCATCTCCATCTTTAAGTAAACCTATCATGCCTCCTACAGCAGCTTCAGGTCCAACGTGTCCAATACAAAATCCCCTGGTTCCACCTGAAAATCTACCATCTGTTATTAGAGCAACTGTATCACCAAGACCTTGACCATATATTGCTCCAGTAGTTGAAAGCATTTCTCTCATACCGGGTCCTCCTTTAGGACCTTCGTATCTAATAATAACTGCATCACCTGCTACAATTTGATTAGTTAAAACTGCAGTTAATGCATCTTCTTCACAATCATAACATTTAGCTTTTCCTTTAAATTTTAAATTTTTTAAACCAGCAATTTTTGAAATTGATCCATCTGTTGCCAAATTGCCCCATAAACCTACCACTGAACTATGTTTACTAATTGGCTTATCGCAAGTATAAACAACATCCTGATCTTTAGGAAAAATTACAGTACTATGATTTTCTCCTATAGTTTTTCCAGTAACTGTTAAACAATTACCATTTATATATCCACCATCTAATAAAGATTTTATTACTACTGGAACACCTCCAACTTCATATAAATCTTTGGCTACATATTTGCCTCCCGGAGACATATCACCAATATAAGGTGTAGATTGATAAATTTCTACAACATCTCTAAGAGAAAATTTGATACCAGCTTCATTAGCTATTGCAGGTAAATGCAATGCAGCATTTGTAGAACCTCCAGTTGCTGCGACTACTACAGCAGCATTTTTCAGTGACTCAATAGTTACTATATCTCTTGGACGTATATTTTTTTCTATTAAACTCATAACAGCTTTACCGCTTGCAATACCATAATTATCACGTTCTTCATACGTTGCCGGTGTCATCGCAGAATTAGTTAAAGCCAAACCAATAGCTTCAGATATACAAGCCATGGTATTAGCTGTAAATTGACCACCGCATGAGCCAGCAGTAGGGCAAGCAACTTTTTCAATGTTTTTTAATTCTTGCTCGTCAATTTCCCCTGAAGCATGTTTACCAACAGCTTCAAATACATCTATAATAGTCATATCTCTACCTTTGTATTTTCCAGGAAGAATTGAACCTCCATAAATAAATACAGAAGGTATATTTAAGCGAACCATAGCCATCATAAGACCTGGTAAAGATTTGTCACAACCTGCTAATCCTACAATACCATCATAACAATGACCTCTAACTGATAGTTCTATTGAATCTGCTATTACTTCCCTGCTAACAAGTGATGCTTTCATAGCTTCATGACCCATAGCAATACCATCAGTTACAGTAATTGTAGTAAATTCTCTTGGTGTACCATTTTTTTCTTTTACACCAATTTTAACTGATTGGGCTTGTCTTCCTAAAGTAATATTACATGGTGCAGATTCGTTCCATGTAGTCGCCACACCTACAAAAGGTTGGTAAATTTGATCCTCAGTCATCCCCATAGCATAATACATTGATCTATGTGGAGCACTCTTAGGACCAACACTTACATGTCTACTTGGTAACTTTGATTTGATATTTGAACCTTTATCAGACATATTAATTTATAGTATTTATTATTTGATTAATTTTTTCAATAGAAGATTTTAAGTCTGTTTCTTGTTTTTTAAAATCATCAACAACACTTTTAGGAGCTTTTTCAATAAATTTACTATTAATTAATTTAGATTTTATTGATTCTAGCATTTGATATTGTTTATCTTTTTTAGTGTTTAATTTTTCTAATTCTTTATTCGTATCAATTAATCCATCTAGAGGAATTAAAATTGACATATTAGACAGAACCACAAAAGCAGAATTTTTTTGATTCGTTATTGATTTAAAATCTATTTTATTAATTTTTAGTAATTTAGTTATTTCATATATAAAATTATTAATAATTTTTTTTAAGTCATTATCTTTTAAATCTATGATGATTTCTATATTATGTTTATATGAAATATTAAGTTCTGAACGAACATTTCTTATAGCAGTAATAATATCAATTATAATCTGCATCTTTTCTTTTGAATTATTAAAAGTTTTATCTAATTGAATTTCACTATATTTTTCCATCATAAGAAATTTTTTATTATCATATAAATTGTGCCATAATTTTTCTGATAAAAAAGGCATAATAGGATGAATTAATTTTAAAATTTCACCAAAAACCCAACCTGATACTTTTTTTGTTTCATCTAATTTATATTTATTATGAAAATTAGATTTAATAAATTCTATGTACCAATCGCAAAAAATATGCCATACAAAATGATAAAGTTTATTTGCAACTTCATGAAACAAATACTTTTTCATATAATAATTCATATCTATCGATATTATTGATAATTCTTTTATAATCCATTTATTTACATCTAATTCAATTTCATCAATTTTTATATTTTTATTAAAATTAACATCATTGATTTGTAAAAACTTACCTGCATTCCATATTTTATTTGCAAAAGATTTGTAACCCTTAACTCTTTCTTCTGATAATTTAACGTCACGGCCAGGATTAAGCATCGCAGTCAATGTAAAACGCAGTGTATCAGCACCATATTTGTTTATAAGGTCCAATGGATCAATAATATTGCCCTTAGATTTAGACATTTTTTGTCCTTTTTCATCACGAATTAAAGGATGAATATAAATATCTTTAAAAGGTGATTTTTTCATAAAATGTGATCCCATCATCATCATTCTAGCCACCCAAAAGAAAATAATATCAAAACCTGTCACTAAAACATTTCCAGGATAAAATCTTTCCAACTCATAAGTTTTTTCAGGCCAACCTAATGTTGAAAAGGTCCATAATGCAGAAGAAAACCAAGTATCCAATACATCTTCATCTTGATAAAGTTGCTGATCTTCACCGTAATGAATTTTAGCATTTTGTCTTGCTTCATCTTCTGATAATGCAACAAATATCTCGTTATCTGGTCCATACCAAGCAGGTATTTGATGACCCCACCATAGCTGTCTAGAAATACACCAGGGTTGAATGTTATTCATCCAATTAAAAAAAGTTTTTTCCCATTGTTTAGGAATAAAATTTGAAACTTGTTTTTTAACTGATTGAATTGGTTCTAAAGAAAGTTTTTTGGCATTACAAAACCATTGATCTGTTAACCAAGGCTCTATAACTACACCTGATCTATCTCCATAAGGTATAACCATCTGCTGCTTTTCTTCTTTTATTATGAATTTTAATTTGTCTAGTTCTTTTAATATTAATTTTCTAGCTTCATATCGATCTAGTTTTTTAAAACGATCTGGGGCATTTGAATTAATTTTAGCAAATTTATCGAAAATATTAAAAAATTCTAAATTATGTCTTTTTCCAACTTCAAAATCATTAAAATCATGAGCGGGTGTAATTTTTACTGCTCCAGAACCTTTTTTAGGATCGGCATATTCATCTGCAATAATTGGTATTTTTTTATTAATAATAGGCAATATACAGTGTTTACCAATAAGTTTACTATATCTGTTATCTTCAGGATGAACAGCTACCGCAGCATCTCCTAACATAGTTTCAGGTCTGGTTGTTGCAACAACAATATAATTAACATCATCAATAGGATATTTAATATGCCAAAGGCTTCCCTCCTGGTCTCTTTGTTCAACTTCTAAATCAGAAATTGCTGTTAATAATTTAGGATCCCAATTAACTAACCTTTTATCTTTATAAATAATGCCTTCATTATATAGGTCTACAAAAACTTTACGGACAGCCTTAGATAAACCATCATCCATAGTAAATCTTTCTCTGGACCAATCAGCTGATGATCCTAATCTTTTTAATTGGTTATTTATTTTATTGCCAGATTCATTTTTCCATTCCCATATTTTGTTGATAAATTTTTCTCTACCTAAAACACGTCGATTTATATTTTTATTTAATAATTGTCGTTCAACAACCATTTGAGTTGCAATACCAGCGTGATCAGTACCAGCCTGCCAAAGTACCTCCATTCCCTTCATTCTATGATATCTAATTAAAATATCTTGTATTGTAAAAGTTAAAGCATGACCCATGTGTAAACTACCCGTTATGTTAGGTGGAGGCATCATGATAGAATAGGATTCGTTATTTTTTATTGGTTTAAAACAATTTGAGTTTTCCCATTTATTATAAATTACATTTTCTTCTTCAAGAAAATTAAAAAATTTAGGCAATTCCATATTTATTTTTCTTTACTAGTAATAAATTTATTTATAATTTCAGGTAATCTCTTTTCAAACCATTGGTCAAATTTTTTTTCAACTATAAGGATTAATTTTTCTTCAATAATTTTATGTACATCAGAAGAATTTAGAGAATCATTATTTATTTTGTTTATAGTTCCATCTTTGTTAACTTTACGATTTAACACTAAAATGTCTTTTTCAAACTCTGAATAATCATCATTCAAAGCTTTTCTTATTACATCTAAAGTTTCTTTAATCGACTCATCATTTTTCATTATATTTTACATTATAGATTATCAAAAAAAGTTTTAAAATATTTAATTATAATTTGGCAAATAATCTTTAAATAAATCTATAATTGAACCTTCAAGAGCTTTAATATTAAAATAATTCAGTATGAATTCTTTTCTAGATGCAAAGTAATTTACATTTACTGAAAGAAGGTCACTTTCAGCTTCAATTAATTGATTTATTGATTTTGTTCCAATATTATATTCTTCTTTTATACTTTCTAAAGATGTTTCAATTGATTGAATTTGTTTTATATTTGATGATATATTAGACTTACTTATTAAATAATCTTTATATAAATTTGCAGCTTGTATGCTGATATCATTACTTATATCTTCTAGATTTAATTCAGATTGAAGAATTTGAGATCGATATTTTCTTCTATCTGAAATATCTAAATTTTGTGAAAATATTGGTATCGTTAGTGTTAATCCAATTGAACTATCAGTTTTTTCAGAACCATTGTCAATTCTACCTGAGTCACTATATTCTGCTGATGCAGTAATATCTAAAGAAGGATTTTTTGATTTTTTTTCTTTAGCTAACAATATTTTTTTATTTTCTATTTCATTTTTAATTAATAGAATTTCATAATTATTATTTAAGGCATTAGAAATTATTTTTTCTAAATTTAAGTCTTGTTTAAAATCAACTACTTCTTCTAAATTAACAGGATTAAGACCAACAATATTTTTAAAAGTTATTTTACTAACATCATAATTGTTTTGAGCTGCAAATAAATTCGTTTCAGCAATTGCATAGGCAGACTCAGCATTTTGAAGATCATATAAAGTAGCAGAACCTAAGTTAAAACGTGTTTTAGTTTCTTCTAAAAAACGAGAAACTGAATCAAAATTCTTTTGATTTGCAATAAGTGATTTATTATAATTTATAACTGTTAAGTAACCATTTATTGCACTAAGGATCAAGTCTTGAATTGTTTTTTGAAAATTAATAACTTCATTGTCATATAAAATTTTACTTCTTTTAATTTCAAGATTTTTTATTCCTCCATCAATAATATTTTGAGTAATAGAAATTTTATATCTATCAGTGAAAGTTTCAGGCGTGGTAGTAATAGAAGAAGTTTTAGATTCAGCATTTGAATAAGTTCCAGAAATTGTACTATTTATTGATGGTAATTTTTTACCATAAGCACTTTCAATTAATTCTTTTGATTCATTTAATTTTTCTATTGCAATTTTAACTTTAGGATTTTTTTCAATTGTGCTCTTTATTGTTTCATCAATATTTAAAGCATAAACTGAATTATTAAAAATAAACATCAAAAAAATAAGAATGTAATGCATTAAAATTTGAACTCCTCTTTTAACATATCAATAGATAAATTGGAAAATACATCAAATAAGTATTCATTGGTATAAGATTTTAAATATTTTGTAATTCTGTAAGCCTTAGAAATATGTTGACTAATTTTTTGAATATATATTAATCTTCCACCATTATTATTTAGTTGATCTAAATAATCATTATTAAGATGATAAATTGGACAATCTATAATTATTATATCATATGGAGATTCTTGAACATATCCGTTTAATAAATCTTTTCTTATTATTTCAATATTATCCATTGTTTTATTTTCAATATAATTTTTAAGTATTAATAAATTTTTATCCTCATTTTCAATTACAAAAACTTTTTTACAAATTTTAGAAATAATTATTGTTAAATAACCTGTTAGACCTCCTACATGCAATACTTTGTCTGTTTTTTTAATTTTAGCATTAGTAATAATTTGTGCCAAATGTAAATTTTTAAGATATCCTCTACTTGATGAAATTTTAAAATCTTTATCTGAATAGCAAATAGATTTGTTTCCACCTGTTATAAAATTTTCTTTTTCAATAATCCTAAAACAATTTAAGATTTCTTTTTCTTTAATTTTATTTGGTCTAAGTTGATTTTCAACCATTGACTCTCGCGCTTTTGTAAAATTAAGATTCATTTAATGAAAGGTGTTTATAATATCATTTAATATATTATCAAATGTTTATATGTTTTATTCACTTATATCTAATTGATTATGTTTAATTGACTTAGAGTAAAATTAACTTTAATTGTTAAATAGATTGGCTCGGTGGCAGAGTGGTTATGTAGGGGCCTGCAAAGCCTTGCACA
>CETH01033643.1_pt1 | contig 13357 bp, 14 predicted proteins | sample 361461 | NCBI WGS metagenome assembly CETH01 (sample SAMEA2622695, study PRJEB7988) | marine metagenome | isolation source: saline water (ENVO:00002010), including
ACTAATTCTACCAAAGAAAGTTAATCTAGCATTTTCAGATAATTCAATATCTTTTTCTTCATTATAATTTAAGGTAATTAAAATTCTAGGCATATTACTTTTAACAGGTGTAACTCTATGAAGATAATTACGACCATAAAAAAGTATCAATGTACCATCTAATACATTTAATTTATTTGGTTTTTGTATTTCATTAATAATATTATAAATCAATTTTTTATCTATATAATTATTATTTGAATCTCTACCTTCTGTTATAAATTCAAATTCTCCTCCTTCAGGTGAAGCTTGTATCATTAAAGTAATTGCAAAAGAAGCATTATCAAAGTGCCAACCTAGTTGCTGATTTTTTTGATAATAATTTATGTTGATAGAAGAAAGATTATCTAAATAAGGGTAAATATTGTCTAGATTTAAAACTTTTTTTATAAAATTTTGAAAACAAATAGAATTATATAAAATATTTAAATCTGATTTTGTATTTAACATATCATGAGGTATGCACCCTTTATCACTTATCATTAATTCATTTAATGGATCTTTTTTATCTAACTTATCCGAATGTTTATTTAGGAGAATAGTATGTTTTTGCTTACAATAAAAAGCTTTTTTTTCTAAAGATTTTGCCTCATTTAATATTATTTTTAAACTATTTTTTGTAAGAAAGTTTTCTAAAACTAATAAAGAATTTTTTTTTATAATAACATTGCATTTATTTATGTAACTATAGTCATTAATTGGGTGTTTCTTTAGATCAACAATAGAAATTAAATCTTCCATAATTTTTAGTTGTATTTTTTAAATGCGGGGAGTTTATCAGATATTTTATAATAATCTCTTTTATTATGAGTAAAAATATTTGATATTGTTTTCAATCCCGTTGGATTTTCTATTAAACCTGCTGATAAAGATATTGCTTTACTTTTCAATCTTTTAAAAAAAACACTAGCTCCGCAATTATAGCAAAAACCTCTTTTAGAACTTGGAGATGATTTGAACCATCTTAATGTTTTTTTTGACTTAAAAACAATATTTTTTTCTAAAACAGATGTATAAGAAGCATAATTTCCATGTGTTTTAGTGCACTGAATACAATGACAGTTAATGACAGGTCTAAATTCGCCCTTTATTAGCATATTAATATTTTTACAAAGACAGCTAGCTTTTAATGATTTTGGTTTTTTTTTCATATAAAATATACCTATAATACTATTTTGTTATTATTTGGTAAATATCAGAATAAATTATATAATATCATAAATATAGTAATTAAAAATATAACAAATACTTATAAAAAATGTACAAAGAATGGAATTTTGAAAACTCATATTTAAAACTACCAAAAATCTTTTATACAAAAACAAGTCCTGATATTTTTCCAAGTTTAAAAATAATTTTTAAAAATGAAGAATTAATTAAAAAACTTAATATAAAAAATGATAATTTTGATGATTTTTTAATTAACTCTATTACAAAAAAAAATATTAATTCATTTTCTCAAGCTTATGCTGGACATCAATTTGGTCATTTTACAATTTTAGGTGATGGTAGAGCATTATTTTTAGGTGAACATTTAAACTCAAATCAAGAACGATATGACATACAATTAAAGGGGTCAGGAAAAACACCTTATTCAAGAAATGGTGATGGAAAAGGAACTCTTAAGTCTATGTTAAGAGAATACATAATAAGTGAGGCAATGTTTAAATTAAATATAAAAACTACAAGATCTTTATGTCTTTTAAAAACAGGAGAAAAAATTTTAAGAAATTATTATGAAGATGGAGGAATCTTAGTAAGAGTTGCCAAAAGTCATATCCGAATAGGTACATTACAATATGCAAAAATAAGTAAGGAAAAAGATAATATTGAATCATTATTGAAATATACAATTAAAAGACTTTACCCCAATTTAGAAAATGAAAAGGATAAATATTTAAAATTATATGAAAAGATAATAAGAAATCAGATAAATTTAATTTTGGATTGGCAAAGAGTTGGTTTCATCCATGGTGTAATGAATACTGATAATACATCACTTTCAGGTGAAACAATAGATTATGGACCTTGCGCATTCTTGGATGAATACGATCCTAATAAAGTATTTAGCTCTATAGATCATAAAGGAAGATATTCATTTTATAATCAACCTAGAATAATTATGTGGAATTTAGCACGTATGGCTGAAACTTTTTTACATTTAATTGATAATGATGAAAATTTAGCAATTAAAAAAATAGAAAATATTCTTATAAAATATGAAAATAAATTTAGTGAACTCTGGTTGATTATGATGAAAAACAAAATTGGAATTAATCAATATCATGAAAAAGATATTACACTTATAAAAGAACTATTAGATTTGATGCATGTTTATAAACTTGATTATACAAATACATTTATAGATATACAAAAAAACAATTTGAATAAATATAAATTTATGAATAATTGGAATTCAAAACTAAAGGAAAGAAAAAAACTCAATAAAAATTTTAATAAAATAAAAACAAATCCATTTATAATTCCTAGAAATCATATTATTGAAAATTTATTAAATAATTTAAATATAAATAATTTAAATAATATAAAAAAATTTATTAATTATTTAGATGACCCATATTGTGATAATGTACCAGAAATTTATACTAAACAACCTGAAGAAGGTGAAAAAGTTTATGAAACATTTTGTGGAACTTAAATTTTATTTATTTAATTTTTGAGCAAAAATATCAACAATTGATACTAAAATAATATGATGCGACATTTCAACAAAATTATAACTATTAGAATTTATGTATATATTCTCGTTTCCAATTTTTGATAATGGATTATCAGATTTAAATCCACTAAGTGTAACTAATGAAATATTACTTTCTTTACAATATCTAGCCGCATTAATGATGTTTAGTGATTGCCCACTACTACTAATTAAAATTAATGTATCATTATTATTACAATAAGATTTTACAGCTTGTTTAACCCAATTTTCATAACCAAAATCATTTGCAAAACAAGTAATAAGATTAGAATCATTGAATGTTTTAGAAATGATATTTGTAGTTTTAGTAAAATCAACACTGACATGACTAGCTATAGAAGCACTCCCGCCATTACCAACAATGTATACAGTACCATTATTTTTAGATGTGTTTGCAATAATTTCTATAATGTTTTCTATTTGATCTGTGGGAACAGAATTTACAAGTTCATATATTTTATTATTATAATTTGTAATAAAATTTTTATGATCCATTTTTTTTAATATTACTCAATATAGATTTTATCGATCTTAGAAGCTAAAATAAAATCATTTACAGAAAGACCTTTTATTGCATGAGTATGAATTAAAATTAAACAATATCCCCAACCTAATGAAATATCAGGGTGATGACCTTCATTTTCAGCAATTTGACCTACTTTATTAGTAAAATCTAATGCCTTTTGAAAAGTTGGAAATTTAAATTTTCTAAAAATCATTTCTTGTTGATCATTTAATGACCAATTTTCTAATTTAGACAAATATTCATCTATTTGACTTTTATTTAATTTTGGTACATTTCCTTCACATGGTTCACATTTTCCTTCAGATAAATTTTCAATCATTTAAACCTAGCTCCTATTTGATTTAGTTCCATAGCATATAAAGAACTTGTTGCTGTTACATATAGTATATTTCCTTCAGTTCCACCAAATTCTAAGTTTGAAACTAATTCAGGCAACAATATTTGACCAATTAATTCATTATTTACATTAAAACACTTAATAGCTTTACCTGCACTTGTCCAAATATTTCCATCTTTATCAGATCTGAAACCATCTGAAAAAAATGGCTTAAAATCATAAACTAAATTTTGATTAGAAATATAATCATCATTAACATCAAAAACATATAAGCATTTTATATTTTCTCCAGTATCCGCAATATATATTTTTTTTTCATCAGCGGAAAAAGCAATACCATTGGGTCTAACAAGATTTTTGGTCATAACATCTAATTTGTCATTTTTAGGATTATATCTAAAAACATAACATCCTTCATATTCTTGAGTTCCTAAATAACCTTCATAATTTGATATAATACCATATGGTGGATCGGTAAACCAGACTGTACCATCAGACTTAACACATACATCATTTGGTGAATTAAATTTTTTATTATCAAATGTATCTACTAAAACAGATCTATTAATATAATCTTCAGATATATATAAACATCTACCTCCATGAGAACAGGATATTAAATTTTGATCATTATCTATGGTATTTCCATTTGTGAAATTAGATGGTTTTAAAAACTCACTTACTTTACCATCTATAAATTTGAGCATACGATTATTAGGATTATCACTCCATACAAGCATATTTTTTTTTGGAATATAACAAGGACCCTCAGCCCACAAAGTTCCTTGGAAAATTAAATCAAAACTATTTTTTTTTAAGTAACTATTAAATAAATTTGTATTTTCCACATCTTCCATTTTAGAATTTTTAAATTTGTAAACTGTTGGACTGAAATCTTTTTTGTTATTCATTGTTTTATTTTAATTTCTAAGCCATGCTTTTTTTTTTCAAAATCAATTAATTCTAAAGGAAAACCTTCTGATCTTAAATCTTCATTACACTTTTCTTCTAATAATTTAACTATACTAGTACTAAATGCCCTCTCACCATACTTAATTTTACCTTTAAAAAATATTGAATTAATCAATTGACTCATTTTTGCTGGTATTTTAAATTTATCAGTTAATTTTTGAAATAAACCAACATCTTTACAAACAAGATCCATCGTAAATCCAACATTATATGAACCACTAAGGATGACTTGTGACTCTGTTTCATTAACAAAACTATTACCAGAACTAATTTTAATTGCATTGAATGCAGTTTTTAAATTAATTCCATATTTTTTAGATACCATTAGTGCTTCACCAATTGCTATTAGATTAACCGATGCTAAATAATTAGTTACTACTTTTAAAGTAGATGCATTTCCAATTTTACCACAATATAAAATCTTGTGACCGATTGTTTTGAGTATTGGAAGAGCTCTAACAAAATTTTTTCTATCACCAGCTGCTAAAACAGATATGTTTCCGCTTTCTGCTCTATGTTGACCACCTGTGATTGGTGCTTCTATAGTTTCAGCTCCTTTTATTTTACATAATTTTGCCAGTCTTATTATTTCACTTTCATCAGTAGTGCTCATTTCTATCCATAAATGTTTATTAGTCAAATTAGGTAAAGCTTTTTTAATAACATCATCAACAGACTTAGGTGAAGGTAAGCATGTTATAAAAATTGAAGTATTAGAAATTAAATCTGAAATTGAATTTGCTATATAAATATCTTTATTTTTAAACTTGTTATATGAACTTTGATCCAAATCATAAACATATAAACTATAATTTGCTTTAAAAATATTATTGGCAATTTTTCTACCAACATTACCTAATCCAATAAAACCAATTTTGTTATTCATTAACATCAATCACCATACCATCATAACCAGGAAAAACATTTTTTGGACACTTTGATAATAATGTTTTTTCATCTAAAAGAGCTGTCATGTGAGTAAAAATTGTTTTTTTTGGTTTTATATAGTTAATATATTCGATTATTTTATCAAATCCTGCATGAGATGGATGCGGGTCATCTCTTAGTAACCCTACTATCCATAAATCTAAATTTTTTAATTTATCCAAATCATTATCATAAAATTTTTTTAAATCTGTAGAATAAGCAAAATTTCCAATTCTGTACGTTTGCACATCAATTGAACCGTGGTTATGTTTAAATGTCTCAATTTCAATACCATTAATTGAAAATTTTTTATCAATTTTTTTTGCAATCATGAAAGGTTGATATTCTTTATGACCAGTAAAAATATACTTATAGTGTAGCAAAATAGTATCAAGCATTTCATTTGGAATGAATGCTGGTATTACTTTGTTATTTATTAAAGACATTGCCCTCATATCTGGTAATCCTGAAGTATGATCTGAGTGTATGTGCGTAAATAATACAGCATCAATTTGTGTACATTTTGCATTATATAATTGATTACGTAAATCGGGACTAGTATCAATTAGAATATTTGTTTCATTTATAGAAATCAATAAAGATGAACGAGATCTAAAATTACGTGGATTATTGATATCAATATTGCCATTTTTTTTCCATGCTAAAGGTGAACCAAAAGATCCTCCACATCCAAGCATTGTAATTTTCATTCAGGATAAGTATATCTTTTTGCTTTAGAAAACAATTTGTAAAAATTATTATCTGTTATTTCAATAAATTTATTTAGAGGAATTGAGAAAAAATCAGATAAATATTCAAATGTATATTTGATATATGAAGGTTCATTATCTTTACCTCTCATTGGCATAGGTGATAAGAATGGACTGTCAGTTTCTATTAAAAGTTGATCTAAAGATATATCTTTAATTATTTCTCTTAAATTACTTGCATTTTTAAAGGTAACTATACCTGAAAGTGATATGAAATAATTATTGTCTAAACAAAAATTTAATAAATTTTTTGAACCAGTAAAGCAATGAAATACTAATGATAAATCACATTTTCTTTGATGCTTTTTTAATAAATTTATTATTTCATTTTCAGAATTACGTTGATGAATGATTAATGGAATAGAAGTTTTTATGGATGCTTCAATATGTTTTTCAAATATTTCATATTGTTTTATTTTATTTTTTTTAGAATAATAGAAATCTAGACCAGTTTCACCCAAGCCTATAACTTTATCATGTTTACAATTTAAAATTAAATTCTCAACACTTATATTAGATTTTTCATTAACTTCATCAGGATGTAATCCATATGAAATATAAATATTTTGATAATTCTTAATTAAATTTAAATGTTCATTAAATTCTAATGGATTAGTGTTAATGCTTAAAATAGTTTTAATGTTATTATTTTTTGCTCTATATAAAATATTATTAAAATCATTTCTAATTGATTTGAAAAAAAGATGACAATGTGAATCTATCACTTTTCAATTCTTGGAAAAATTTGTTCAGGCTTGTTTACGTTAATATCATTTTTAATTATTTCATCAATATTTTTAAAATTAATTTTTTTGAAATCTATATTAAATATTTTCAAAGTCTTTTCCGCACTATTAGGTATAATTGGAAACAACATAATTGAAGACTTAATAATTATTGTGCTAATTAAAAAAAGTACTGTATTCATTCTATCTAAGTCTTTATTTTTTAAAGACCAAGGAGCTTGAAAGTCAACGTATGTGTTTGTTTCAGATAATAATTCAAAAATAGATTTTATACTCTTATCAATTTTAAAATTGCACATGTGTTTTTTATATTCATTAAATTTTAATTCATAAAAATCAGTTAATTTTTTATCTTCTTGGTTTAATTTGAATGAAATAGTAACTTTAGAATTACAATTTTTAACTATAAATGTTGCTATTCTCTGAACTAAATTTCCATAATTATTAGATAAATCTGCATTGATTCTTGTAGAAATTGCATTTTTAGAAAAATCACCATCGTTACCAAAAGGAACTTCTCTAAATAAGAAATATCTTATTTGATCTAACCCATACTCATTAATAATTTCATAAGGATCAATAATATTGCCAGTAGATTTAGAAATTTTTTGTCCTTCATTGGTCCACCAACCATGAGCAAATATTTTTTTAGGTGGCTCTATGCCGGCAGCCATTAAAAAAGCAGGCCAATATACAGCATGAAACTTTAATATATCTTTTCCTACTACATGAATTCCAGGCCAATATTTTTTAAAACTTTCATCATTAAAGTTAGGATAACCTATTGCTGTCAAATAATTACATAATGCATCAATCCAAACATACATAACATGATTTTTATTATTTGGAACCGGAATACCCCATTTAAAAGTTGTTCTTGATATTGATAAATCTTTTAGACCACCTTTTATGAAACTTAAAACTTCATTGTATTTTGATTTTGGTGATATTAAGTCAGTATTTGACTCATAGTGACTGATTAATTTATCTTGCCATTCAGATAATTTAAAAAAATAACTTTCTTCTTTAACCCATTCAACAGGAGATCCTGTAGGTGCTAAATTATTATCTCCGTCTTTAATTAATTCAGTTTCACTATAATAAGATTCATCTCTAATTGAATACCATCCTTCATAATTAGAAAGATAAATTTGATTGTTTTTTTCTAATTGTTTCCATAAATATTGAGCAGCATTAATATGTCGTTTTTCAGTAGTTCTAATGAAATCATTAATGTTACAACCTAAAAAAGGTATAATATTTTTAAAATTTTCTGAAATTTTATTTACAAAAGTTTGAGGATCAGTTGAAGCATTGTTGGCTGCTTTTTCAACCTTTTGACCATGCTCATCTGTGCCAGTCAGAAAATAAACATCTTCACCATTTAATAAGTTAAATCTTGATAAAATATCACATGCAATTGTAGTATATGCATGTCCCACATGTGGATTATCATTAACGTAGTATATAGGTGTTGTTATATAAAAAGTCATAGAAGTTATTTAATAAGAAAAAAATTTAGCATAAATAAATTCTTGTCTAAGTTATAAGTGAATAGATCATTTTCATTATTTATCAAGTATTCTAAACGATTGAATAAAGATTTTTTAGATACATTTTGAGAAACATTAATTAAATCTGTAAAAACATTTGAGATATAATATTTATTTAAATTAAGACCAAATTTAATTTTTAATAAATTTAATAAGATAAATTTAATAATTAATAAAAAATTTTTAAATTTTTCATTTTCATAAATTGATAGTTTTTTTGAGATTATAAAATGATTTTCATTCATCGATTTAGAGTTTAATATACATTGAATCAAATTGTCATAATTATTTAATATATCATTATCATAAAATTCTATAGCTTTTCCAGGTGAACCTTTAGATAAATCAAATAAAAATTTGATATGATTTTCTTCTATTAAATCAAATTTATTAACTAAAATAGATTTAAAAGAATCAAAATTATGATTAAGAAATTTAATTTTAATACATCGAGATTTAATAGTAGGTAATAATTTAGATTGGTTATGAGTAATAAGGAATATAAATATATCTTTATTAGGTTCTTCTAAAAGTTTAAGTAAACAATTTGCGGAATTAATGTTTAATTCGTCAGCAGAGTCAATAATTATAAATTTATTTAAATTTTTGAATATAGAAGTTTCATTAGCAAAAGAAATTAAATTTCTTATTTGATCGACGGTAATATAATTTTTTAATTTTTTTAATTTACTGTCATATATTGAGGTTATATATTTTATATTACTATGGGTATTATTATTAATTAAATTAATATGATGATCCAATTTATCTTTTGATATATTTTGAGAAATTAAATTTTTAATTATATCAAAAACAAAAGTTCTTTTTCCGATACCCTTATCTCCTGATAGAATTATAGAATTATGCAGAATTAAATTATTATAATTATTAATAATAAAATTTTTTTCATTTTCGAAGCCTATTGATGATTCCATTAAATTAAATTTAAATTTATTAAAATTTGATTTTGAATTTTCACTTTTGATTGTGATGCATCAATATTAACAAAACGTCTCGAATTAGAAACTATTTTATAACCTCTATTAACAGATTTGTGAAATTTAATATCTAAAATATCATATTTATTTTTTTTAGATCTTTTTTTCAGTCTATTAATAATTTCATCAGGATGTAAATTAAACAAAAAAGTTTTTTTTGGTAAAAAATTATTTAATAATTGTTTGTGTAATTTTTTTGTAAAGTCGATGCCATATTTTTGAACATAACCTTGATAAACAAAAGTTGAATCTGCAAATCTATCAGAAATAACAATTTTTCCTTTTTTTAAATTTGGAAGAATAACTTTATTAATATGATTATATCTAGCGGCCATTAACATTAATATTTCTTCAATTGAAGATATATTACTTCGTTGATCTAAAATTAATTTTCTTAAAATTTCAGCAATTTTTGTTCCACCAGGTTCCCTAGTAACAAAATGAGGTATTTTTTTTAATTTTAAAAATTTACTTAAAAGTTTTATTTGAGAAGATTTACCACTAGCTTCGGGTCCTTCAAATGAAATAAATAAATTTTTAAATTTTTTCATCTAAACTTGTTCCAAAAATTAAATATTTTATAGCGGCAAATATTTTTAAAAAAGGATTAACTTTACTTATATTTATTTCAGCAAAAAGTGGTATTGTTAAAGAAGGTTTTCCTGGAATATTAATTATTAACTTTCCATATTCATCTTTTTTGTTAATAGGTGCAGCTAGCGGTTTATTATATTGAATTTTTGAATCAATTAATTGAATTTGGTCATATGAAAGTGTTGATTCAACATCTTGTTTACTTACTAAATTTACTGTTGATTTGTTACCCAGCCAAACATCTACATTAGTAATTATTTGATTTTTACTAATCAATTTTTTTACAGAAGTTTGATTAAATGCCCAATTAACCAGATTAATAGATTCATTCATTCTAGATCTTGAGCTATTTGTTCCATTTATGACAGTTGTTATTCTTCTGTTATTTCTTTTTACTGATGCTGCAATTCCCCAGCCTGATTTTCTTGTAAAACCAGTTTTTAAACCATCTGTTCCCTCTAAAGATGTTAGTAGTTTATTTCTATTTGGTTGTTTGATTTCATTATATGTAAATTCCTTTTCTAAAAAATATGAATATAATTGAGGAAAATCCTTTATTAATGCATTGGATAAAATAGCTAAGTCATACACTGTGGAATAGTGATTTTCATCAGGCCAACCAGAAGAATTAGCAAAATTTGAATTATTCATATTTAATTTTTTAGCATAAACATTCATTAATTTAGCAAAATCTTCTTCTGTTCCAGACAAACACTCTGCCAAAGCCAAAGATGCGTCATTTCCTGATTGAATAATTATTCCTTTTAACAATACATTAACAGTAACATATTCATCTATTTCTAGGAATGTTCTTGATCCACCCATTTTATATGCCCTTGGAGAAATTCTACATTTGTGATCAATCGAAAATTCTGACTTTTTAATTCTGTCAAATGCAATATATACTGTCATTATTTTAGTCATTGATGCTGGTATAATTTTATTGTTTGAATTTTTTTCAAATAATACTTCATTAGTATTAAATTCTATTACAATTGCTTGTTCTGCTTTAGTATCTATTGCAAAAACTTTTATTGGAAACAAAATAAAAAAAAATATACATATAAGAAATTTCACTCGTAAATTATTATATAAAAAATATGACAAAACTGAGATTACTCCAAAATAAATTTAGTTTTCTTATAGCCTTTCATAATAAATGATGAAACTAAATTGTTAGCTTGAATGTTATTAATTGGACCTATTATAAGGTTATATTTAGAATTTTCTTCTTGAATAGTATAATTATTTAGAATTTTTAATTCAGTAATAATGTTATTGATCTCCGTATGATTATTAAATTCATAAATTTTTAAAAACAAATCAACATCCTTAATTTCTTCAGAAAACAATTGAATTGGTTGTTCGTATTTATTGTTAGTATTAAGTTTATTATCTAAATTATCTATATCACTAATAGAAACTATATCAGTTGGAGCAGCAGATACAGTTTTATTAAAATCAGGATTGCTAATTGAATTGGAAACATTTTTCCATTGTTTACTTGCATCACTCACTATATCAACTCTAACTTTAGCTAATTTATTTCTATAAAAACCTAATAATTGAGCTACTTTTCTTGATACTTGAACAAGAGAAGCATTATCATCATGTCTGTCTATTATTTTTATAGTAATTGATAATCCATTTTCTATATTTGTAATTTTGACGATACTAGGTAAAGGTAATGTTTTGTGACGGCCTAAAAGTTCAGTAACTTTATTCGTATCATTATTTATAGTTTTAACATTATGTAATTCTTTCCCATAAAATGATGCTAGACCAATTTCAGAATAATTATAATTCTCATTAGGTATATATTCTACACCCTCAATAAAATAAGGGTCACCAACAAAATAAAATAAGTTATCATCATTTTTTAATAATTTTTTTTCATTAATTTTTATTTTTTTTTCAACAACATTTTGAGTTTTGTTAATTATTTTTTTAATTTGATTTTTATTAGTTGGCTCACAAGCAACAATAAAAAAGGCAATGAAGATACTAATCTGAAATTTTATCACTTAATAATCCTATAGATACCGCATAATATGAAGAACAATTATAATATAATAGATTTTTATAATTTGGATATACTAAAAACATTCTACCTTCTGTTCCATCCGGAGCAATTAAACGAGCTTCTAAATCAGATCTTTTTGGTAATACATTGTTATCAATAGTTTTAAATCCTAATTCCGACCATTCGGGCAAGGATTTAGAAATAGATCTTCTTTTAACAGCGCCACATCCTTTAGGATTATCCTGTTTTAAAGTTGGATAAATTTGATTTATATTTGCAGGTGGAATTACTTCCCTGCCCCATGTGCTATCGATGTACCAAGGGTTTTTATCAATTGAAGTTAAATAATTAGCTATACTTGCAAAAGCATCTGCATAACTATTCCAAATATCTATGCCATCTCCATCCCAATCATAGGCACTCTCTAAAAATGTAGTTGGGATCATTTGGGTCATACCAACGGCCCCTCCCCAACTACCAATTAACTTACCTGATGGCACAAGATTATTATCTAATATTTTTAGTGCGGCAAATAATTGTTTTTTATAAAATTCACTTCTTCTTCTATCAAATGCTAAAGTTGTTACAGCTGTAATTGTATCTATCTTTCCTTGATTTCTTCCATAATAACTTTCCATACCAAGTATTGACACAATAAATCTAGGTTGTATTCCAAAATGTTCACCAATTTTATTAAGAAGTTCACTATGTTCATTTAGTAAATTTTTACCAATAACAATTCTAGCTTTATCTACTCGATAATAAAGATATTCTTTAAGTGTTATTGTCGATTCTGGTTGGCATCTATCTCTTAAAATTATTTTTTTTTGAGGTTGAACATTAGCTAAAGTATTTAAAACTATTTCTTTATTTATGCCAAGTTCAATAGCTTCAATTTTTATATTATTAAGCCAGTTATCCCATTCTTTTTCAGATGGCATATTAGGTTTTTCGCAATCTTTGGCTAGTAAATTAAAAGAAATAAATAATAAAAATATCAATTTAAAAATCATAATTAAAAATAACAAAATAAATGCCATTTCGTAAGTATTATTATTATGTTATATTTTGACATTAATTTGTCCAAAGTATAATAAATCTTTGAATTAGGAGAGATGGCTGAGCGGTTGAAAGCACCGGTCTTGAAAACCGG
>CETH01018121.1_pt1 | contig 13356 bp, 10 predicted proteins | sample 361461 | NCBI WGS metagenome assembly CETH01 (sample SAMEA2622695, study PRJEB7988) | marine metagenome | isolation source: saline water (ENVO:00002010), including
TTAATAGTGGAAAATTTGTCGGTAAAAAAGGACATGAAGAAAATTCTCTCAAAATTAACTTGGAAGCAGCAAAAGAAATTGCTAAACAACTGAGATTAAGACACTTGTCAGGATTAATCTTAATTGATTTTATTGATATGATGACTGCTGAAAATAGAAAAAAAGTATATCTTGAAATGAAAAAAGAATTAAAGAAAGATCGTGCAAAAGTAGCTGTGTCCGAAATATCTGAATTTGGTGTTTTAGAAATGACCAGAGAACGTACTGGTTTAAGCATTGTTGATTCATTGACAGAACATTGTGATGATTGCAAAGGAATCGGAAGAATAATATCAAAAGATACATTATTAACACAAATTGACTATTGGCTACGTGATTATAAACAAAAAAATAGAGATTTAAGGTTAAAATTATTTTTGCATCCTGAAATTGCTCATTATCTTAAAAAAGAACAAAAAAAGGCATATATTCGTCTTATGTGGCAAAATTTTGTTTATTTAAAGATAGTTGAAGATACAAATGTTGAAAAAAATAATTTTAAATTCACAAAAATAAATAGTAACGAAGATATTACAAGTGAAATAGTCACTTGAAAGATACTAAATTAGCTATTAAGTTCTCGCGCTATGATTGTAATTGTAGAAATATATGGAAAACAATATAAAGTCGCTAAGGGTGACACTATTACGGTTAATTCTAAGATTAACTTAGATATAGGTAAAACTGTCAAATTTGATACTGTCAAAGCAGTATTTGATAAAGATAAAAACATATTTAGTCCAAAAGAATTAAATAAATATAAAGTAAGTGCTAAAATAGTAGATCATTCTAGAGATAAAAAAATAACTGTTATCAAAAAGAAACGAAGAAAAGGCTATCAAAGAAAAAATGGTCATAGACAAGATTTAACTATGATTGAAATTCAATCAATCACCGGCAGTGCAAAAAAAACTGTAAAAGCTGACAAAGAATAATAAAGAGGTAAAATATGGCTCATAAGAAAGGACAAGGAAGCTCAAGAAATGGAAGAGATTCCGTATCAAAAAGATTAGGACTAAAAACTTCTGATGGACAAGCAATTCTTTCTGGAGGCATTATTCTTAAACAACGCGGAACAAAATACCACGCAGGAAGAAATGTTAAACGCTCAGGTGATGATTCATTGTTTGCCACATCAAATGGAATTGTCAAATTCAGTAAAAAAGGTAAAAATACCTTTGTAAGCGTAATTGCTAAAGATTAAAATGCCAAGAACAAAAATATCATTAATAGGCGGTGGACAAGTTGGTGGGAATATTGCACTACTTGCAGCTCAAAAAGAACTAGGAGATATTGTTATTATCGATATTCCTGAAGCTGAAAATTTTATTAAAGGTAAAGCTCTAGATATATCACAACTTCTTCCTCATGATGGCTTTGATGCTAAATTAGTTGGATCATCAGATTTTCAAGAGATAAAAGATTCTGATGTAGTAGTTATAACTGCAGGATTCCCAAGAAAACCTGGAATGGATAGAGAAGATTTACTAAGTAAAAATTTATCTATCATGACAAATGTAGCAAATCAAGTAAAAGAGCATGCTCCAAATGCATTTGTTATTATTGTATCAAATCCATTAGATGCAATGGTATATGCATTTTATAAAATTTCCGGTTTTGCAAAAAACAAAGTTGTGGGTATGGCAGGAGCATTGGACAGTGCACGATTTAGGTCATTTATAGCTGGAGAAACTAATCTTTCTTCACAAGACGTTACTTGTATGGTACTTGGTGGGCACGGAGACACAATGGTACCAATAAGTAGATTAGCTACTGTGGGTGGAGTCCCATTAAACGCATTATTAAGTGAAGAAAAAATTGCTGCAATTGAAGAACGAACAAGATTTGGGGGTGGAGAAATTGTAAAGCTATTTGGTAAAGGATCAGCATTTTATGCTCCAGCACAATCTGCAGTAGAAATGGTTGAAAGTTTTGTTAAAGATAAAAAAAGAGTGATCCCATGCGCTTCATTCTGTGAAGGTGAATTTAATATTAATGGATACTTTATTGGAGTGCCAACAGTAATTGGTAGCAATGGAGTAGAAAAAATTCTTACATTCGAACTCAATGAGAAAGAAAAAAATGCATTGGAAAATACCCTTTCAGAAGTTAAGAAAACAGTCGAAGAAACTGGTTTATAATAAATTTATCAAAATAGTTCTTTTCTTATTTTTATTTCCTTTAAATAATCTATATGGACAGTCTTCTCTTTATATTAATGAAGAAATGGAAGGCTCATTTTCTCAAGGAACAATGCAAGGAAGTATCAATAGATATTTTTCTGAAGATGCATACTATATCAAAAGCAGTTTTAATATTAAGATACTTCGTTTGTTCAATATAAAAAGGGAAGAAAGTTATATTATATCATTTGAAAATTCTTTGGTAACAAAAATCAATCATAAAAAAAAGAAATATGTAGTTTATTCAATATCAGAATTTCTAGAAGATAATGCAAATAATACACAAGGAGGGCCACCAGAAAGAAATGAAGAAAGTGAAGATGAAGATGATATAAATATTCAAATTTCAGAAAAGATTGAATTATTAAATAATTTTGAAACTAGAAAAGCAGAAACTATTATTAAAAATGATGACGAAGAATTGAAAATGAATATATGGTTTACAGAAAAAACATTAAAAGAATCAATAATAGAATTAACTCGTTCAAAATTAGAAAATATATTTGATGGTTTTATTCCTTTCAATCTAGGTTTTAATGAAATGAATATTCCATTTGAAGATTATAATATTGATAAAAATGCTGTTATAGTAAGATTTGAAACGGAGAACAAAGATGGTACATTTATTTATAACTTACTAGAATATTCAAGTAAAGATTCATTGCCTCATATGTTTAAAATTCCTAAAAATTACAAAAAGGTAAAAAAATTATGACTATCCCAATGAATCGATATTTCTTTTTAATCCTTTATACTTAGTACGTTTTACAGCAGAGTTTTTAAAACTTGATTTAAAATTTTTTTCATTCAGATTTTCCCAATCTGATTTAAAAAAATTGATCAATGAATCTCGTGCTTCAAAATGTTGATCTTTTTTTATTTTTTCAAATTTAATATTCCATGGACAAACTTCTTGACATACATCGCACCCATAAATCCAATTGTGTAGATCTTCATTTTCAAAATCTTCTCTATACTCTATAGTGAGGTAAGAAATACATTTATTCGAATCAATTTTATATTCAGTTAATGCATTTGTTGGACAAGAATCAATGCATGCTGTACAGGTTCCACATAAATCTTCTTCAAAAGGAGAATCATAATCTAATTTTTTATCAATTAATATCTCTGCTAAGAATACCCAGCTACCCAATTCTTTAGTAAGTAAATTGGTATTTTTACCTTGCCAACCAATTCCTGCTTTCTGGGCCCATTGTTTTTCCATAATTGGTGCCGTATCAACACATAAAATGATTTTTATTGATGGATCATGCTTTAAAATTTCATTTTTTATGTTGTATAATTTTTTCTTAATAATGCTATGATAATCATCGCCCCAAGCATAATTGCTAAATTTAATTTCTGAGTTATAATCTTTCGAAAATTCTGAGCTTCGCTTTGTAAAATAATTAAAAGCCAATGAAATAACTGTTTGAACTTCCGGAAAATAATTAAAAATATCTGCACGTTCTTCTTTTCTTAATTCCATCCAATTCATTGTTCCGTGATATTTTGATTCTATCCATTGATTAAGATATTTGTTAGGATCAATATTTTCTTTTGGGTTTGCAAAGCCAATTTTATCAAAACCCAATTGAATAGATTTTTCTGAAATAATATTTTTAAGATTTTTTTCGATCATTCTTACTAAGAATTGTAATCATTTCTTTATAAAATGCTTCTTCTCTTTTATAGGGAGGTGATAATTGAACTCCTTTTTCAAAAATTGCTAATAAATCATCAAATCTTCCCAATTTGTTATAGGTTTTACCAAGCCAGTAATATGTACCTATATATTCAGGTTCTAATTCTATACTTTTTTCAAAATAATCAAGCGCAATATCAAAAGAACCTTGTGGAGGTTCTTCAAAAATAATTTTTGCAAATCCTCTTGACATGTTACTTAAATCTGCTAATCGATAGTGCCATTGACCCATCACATTGTAACAATAAGGATCATTGGGAAGTTTTTTAATTGCTTCCATTGCATGAAATTCAATAATCTTAGCACCTTCAATCTGAGATCTAATAGAAAGATTTTCAAGTTGTTTCCCATATGCTAAAGTATACCATTTATGTACTTGTCCATTAGTTGAATCAATTTCGATAGCTTCATTAATATAATTCATAGACTGATCTAAATGATATTTTTCCATATTCTTATCATATGTTTTTTCTGATAGTAAATGGTGCGCTGCAGAAAGTCTAACTAATACATCTAAATTTCGAGGATATTGAGTGTTAAGCTTATTTAAAGGAACAATAACGTCTTCAAAATTTCTGTTTTCTAGGTCTGAATCAATTTTTTCGAAATCTTGGCTCAATAGGAAGCTATTAAAAAGTATTAAGAGGGTAAGATATTTCACTTTTTATGGATAAAATAATAAAAATACTGGTTGATGATCTGATATTCTATCATCAACAGTATTTGGGCTAGTATTAGTTTCTGTTGGAGTATCAATAACCCCCATTGTTGCTGTTGCCTCATATTGAAATAGAGGTTGATTAATTATTATATGATCAAAATGTGCTGGCGAATATGAACTTGTCCAACCTTGCCAGGAATATCCACTACTTGGACCTGTCATAATATCTTCATCAACCATAGAGAAGCTGGTAGAAGAAGCAATATTAGGATCAGTAAAAGGGCTAATTGTTGGATTAGTAACAGATTGGTCTCCTACATTATTAAAATCACCTGCAATAATGACATTGTCAGTTGATCTATTATTGATAATATAATCAGTTAACAGTAAGCTAGCATGATGTCTTCTAGTAGTTTCATCTCCTGGATCACTGCTATCGTATGTATCATCTCCACAGCATTTATAATGCACATCAATAACATATAGATCCATTGATTTTGTTCCGTCTGTCCATGTAATATAGTTTTCCATTGGAGGACGACTAGCAAATTGATATTGTGCGTTATTTTCATAATCTGAGTCACCATCATTGTTATTGGGTGTATCGGCCCACAGTTCATTCTTGGAGTTGAAAGTAACAGTGCTATTTTTATATACTAAAGCAAATCCTAGATTGCCAGATTCATCATCTACGACATAAGAATAATCATTCATTGAATTAACCATATTAATTAATTCAGATTCACTTGAAATTTCCTGAAATAGATATATATCCGCATTCCATGCCTCTAAGAGACTTTTGACATAGCTCGTTGTTGTACTGTGTTGTGGAAATTGTCTAATATTCCATGTAACAATTTCTATTTGATTGATCTGATCGAGATTAGTTGCGTTAGGGAAATTATAAGGATCATCTCCAGGTAGACCATTACCATCTGGTTCAGTTTCGGTAGGAGAAGAACCTCCGCCACCACAAGAAAATATTGCTAATAATGCAATAAAAAATAATCTATTGATGATTTGAGCCATAGATATAATTTACTAATAAAGTTCCTACCTGCTCTAAGCTTTTTGGTGAACAATTTTCAGGGATATCTTGCTGGGTATGCCAATGATTATAAAATAAATTAGGATATTTAAAATCAATAATATCAATGGTAGGAATTTGAGCATGTTCCCATAATGGAACATGATCATCATAAATTTCTTCACCAACTTTTTTCTCAAATGCTGGAAGAGAAAGTTTTTCCGCTAAATCCCAAATTTTTATTACTTCATCTTGAGCAATATTATAAGAATGTCGTTCTATTGGAATATTTAACTGTTTGTCAGCAACCATATCAACAATAATTCCAAAATTTGGTTTCTTAATTGGTAAATTTTTAGCAAAAAATTCTGAGCCTAATGCATAAGTATTTGGATGATAAGAAATTCCTCCATCTTCTGCATCAAAGAATACCATGTCAATACCAATAGGTGGATTATTTTTAGAAAATATATCGCACAAATTCATTAATACTGCCGTCCCGCTTCCACCATCATTAGCGCCCAATACTGGTAATTTTCTGTTTTCAAGATTTTTATCTTGATCTGATATAGAACGAGTATCCCAATGTGCTCCAAGCAATAATCTATATTTCGCACTTTTATTGAATTGGATAATAAAATTCTTTCCTTGTTGAACAGTTTCAGTCACAGGTTCGGTATATTCAAATTCTTGAATGATAATGTCTTGGTCATAATTTTTTAAAAAATTTTCTAAATAAATTGAAAATTCTTTATGCCCAGAAGAACCGGGATTCCTTGGACCAAATTCGCACTGTTTTTCTATATATTCAAATGCTTCGATTCCATTAAAGTCAGGAACTGGTATTGGTTCTTCTTGGCTACAAGAAAACAGCAGAAATAATACCGTTAAAAATTTAATTTTATCCCCTAATTGCAACATTAATATTTACTCCAAAATCTTTATCTATTCTTCTACCTGTGAGCCTTGTATCATTTTCTCTGTACTCATAAAAAAGACTTCCAGATACATTATCAGTTAAAGCATAAGTTACTCTTAAAATTGTTTTCCATGAATTAACAAAATTCTGTTCTGCAAAATTTATCTTATCTTTTGATCCTTCTTCTTTTTTCTTACTTACATCAAAATTTAATGTAAGATTAATATTATTTTTTAAATCAACATTTCTTTCTGTGAATGGTAATGGGATGCGAACTCCTCGAGTAAAATTATAAGTTATACTAGCAAGAATGCTATTTTCTGATACATAAGTTAATCCATTTGCGACTTCATCAAGAGTATGGGTTAGATTAGCCCTTACGTTTGTTGAAATTCCATTTTTAAAAGAAGTTGTGACTCCAACAAGAGGAGAAAAACTTCTTGTTGTTCTAGAAAATTGTATATCATCATTTTTACTATCAATAAAAGAAGATATTTGAAACAAATTAATATCTCCAGTACCACTTTCATTAAATCTCCAAGAAACGGTTTGCTTACCATTAAATGCATGTTCAACTGAAAGAGATTTAACATAAGGACTAATAAATTTTATTTTTTCAAGTCCACCAATACGAAGTGACCAATTTGAAAATGGTAATCCATTGGACAAATGTTCTCCATAGGAAAAATAATCTCTGTTAATTGATCTTATATCAATGCCATAACCATTAAGATTGGAGGAAATGCTTTCAGAGAATGAAATGCTCATTGATGTAGTTGGATTAAATTTTATTCCAGTTCTGATAGACAATGATTTTTTAATATCATCTACTCCTGTATTTAAACCGACTTCAGGAGCATATTCTAATCCATGTGAATTTGAAAATCCAAGTCTATAATCTAATGGGATACTACCCTGCACTCCATTTGAACTTAAATTAGTTGTACTATTAATGGTGAATGATAATGGCTCTACTTTCTTAGACCAACCATATATTCTTTCCATTCGAAGGCTATCATTAATTTTTCTGCGATTTTTTCTTTGTGAATCTTTATTATCAGAATTATCAGATTTTTCTAAATCATCGTCTCCCATATCAACAGAAATAGAACCAATATCTTGTCTAGATCTTGTTCGCGTCTTAGAAGAATCTGTATTTCTTTTAGAAGCTGGAGTATAAAATATTTCGATTATTTCGGTTGGAGAAAGACTAAAATTAAATCCATTATTTCTTACTGAAACAATATTTGCTCCATCGAAAATACTCGATTTAGGCTTATTCCATGAATAATTAGCACTATATGTGAAATTTGGAGAAAACCAAGAAATCCATTTGGGTGAAAAATTTGAAGCAAACGATTCAGTATTGTTTGTTCTGTCTCCAGTTTCAAAATCTGTTAATGCTTCAATAACCTCATCTCGATATTCTGCCATATCACTTTGTATATTTTTAGTATAATTAAATTGAAAATTATCAAAAACCTTATAGCCAACACTAAAATTTCGGGATAATCCTAGATTAAAATCATCAATAGTGTCTTCTGTTGACCTAGATTTTTTCTCAACTAAACTTTGGTTCAACTTAATACTACTATTAAATGAGCTAGGGGTGTAAAAAAACTTTGTTTTGCTCATATTTTCACCAACAATAGGTATTTTTTCTAACCATTGAAATGCTTCAACATAGTTATCACTTGGAAATCTGAGATTATAATCTATACTGGTGGTAAACTTGTCCGTATCAACGCGCTTCATAATTTCATCAGAGCGATTCTGCGTAGAGACATTGAAAGTAGTGCTTAAATTATCAATAGTATATCTAATAAAAGGATTCTCTGATTTTATTTTTTTAGAAATTTTACCATTCATGCTAATAGTAGAAGATTGGGTAATTACTGAATCAGGCGCGCTAGTGCCAGCTCTAATGTCTGTACCAGGGAAAAATTTCGGAGTACTATTTTGCATATTGTATGTGACATTAACTGGAAATGCAATCCCTAGATTTTTTGGTAAAAATTTTCCTAACTCAATTTGATTGGTAAATATAAATGTTTCAGTACTTACATTGCTTCCAAGACGTTCTTGCAAAACATGGAAGTCAGCATCTTTTCTTACATATGATAATGTACTTCGATTGAGATCAGATAAATTAAATTCTGATTTTAATCTTACAGCTGTACCTTTTTCTTTTTTAACTCCACTAAGGCGTAATTCATCAAGCCATAATTCTCCATTAATAGGATGCTCTGAAACATTTTCAACTCCAACAATAAAATATTGCAATCTAGATAATGAAGGATTTCCTATAATTTCAATCTTTTTATATTCTTCATTATTGTCATTTATAAATGAATAACGTTTATAATTAGTTGAATCAACAAAAGTATCGTTAGAATTAATTTTTTCAAGAGAGTTTTCATCAATATTTTTTAGCGTTGTTAACCAATCTAAATTTAAATCAATAGAATTACGATTTTCATCTTCATCCCAACCGTTATAAACTGGCTGACTCAATCTATAATATTCTTCTCCATTGCCAAATTCAATAAACAATTGAACATCAGTTTGGTTTTCTTCTATATCTACACTACTACCATGTACATACATTTTCATTTTATCATAGATTAAAAAACTTTGTGCTTTCTCATTATTTTGAAAAGAAAGTATTTTTTTTGCTGCACCCTTAGTATTTGGATTAAGATTATCAAATTTTAAAACAAGCGATTGTTCTTTTGATCTGATTTGATTGATTTCATCATATTCGCCATATACTCCTCTAGGTGGTATATAATCAGGATTATCTTCATCATTTACAACTGTAACTAAGAAAGTACTATCTTGAACAGTATATTCATTGTCTGACACAAGCGAAGTCCCCATTGATTCCCATGTATTGCCTACCAATTCTATTCTTGCTATCTCTAAAGTAGAGGCTTGGTTAATTCCAGAAACTATTAATCTTAGATATCTTATCTCACTTAAAGTGATATCTTGCACTTTAGTAAAATGACTAATCGGTATTCTAACAAGTTTCCAACCTGTTTGCACTCCATCAATCTCTGTTGAACCTGCAATATATGTTGTATCGCTAAGAGAAATTGTTTTTGTAAAATAATCATTTGTTCTATCTAAAAATCCTGACTTATCTAGATCTTCAGAATCAGGGTATTTACCTCCTGGTTGGATTTGATCACCGGTACCATTTCCTTCAGTACCATTAACAAACTCATAATTTGAACTCCCCTCTAAATAATCCCAATTATCACCATTTGGATCATTTGGATCAATATCAGATGATGAATTGATAATGACTGATTCTCCAGATGATAAATAATCTTGATAACTTAAACCATCGCTGTCTAAACAATTGCCCCAACCATTTTCAAATGAATCAAAACACCCATCTAGACCAGTATCTTCGTTATCTTCTAAGAAACCATTCCCAAGCGCTAAGCCAGCATCAGGTATATCTTCATTATTAAGAACACCATTCCCATCATGATCTTCACTAATTTTACCTAAATCAACTGTCAAATTTCCAAAATCTCCACGCAGCCAAATTTCAACAAATTTGGTTCTAGTTTGATCATAATCTCCAACAAACATTGGGGCAGTAATTCCAGCCCACAATGAATCAGGGTCAGATGCTTGTTGGTGTTCATATGGTTCAAAATTCATTACCAATATATCAGTAGTTAAATTTTGTGCTCTTTGAGATGTGGATACATTTGGCCAAATATTATTAGTTAATATTTGAGAGAAGGGGTTATACCAATACATCTTTAATCTATTGCGTTGATCAAATATTTGATTATTATTTTCAATATCCAAAGGTGCAGAAGATTTATGCCAAAATCTGCGCAAGATTGATGGATTTGTAATACGTTTTGACCCTTCAAAATCATCAATATAAGCAACACCATTTTTATCACCAGTAGAAGGATTAGAAATTGAGTTAGGATTTGGTAATACTTGTGCTATTTCTCCTTCAATGGTGAATCTAGATAATTTTTCAGCATTAAAAATATTTGAATTATTTAATGATGCAGATAAGTTATCTAAATCACGTTCATACCTTCCATTAATATCCCATATAAAATTTTGAATTGGTTCAAATCCTACTTCTACTTTTTTATTTACAATATCTTGATTATAGTACAATGCTGTCATTCCTAAGAAAGAATTTTCATCAAAATCAATTTGAGCTCTAGAACCAACCATAATTTTTCTATCAAAAGTAACCAAATCGTGTTTATCATAAACGATTTCTAGATCTCCATTGGGATCAATATTAGTATTTAGTACAATCATTCCTGAGAAATAATCAATCTGATAATCTGATCCGCGTTCAAGTTTTTCTCCATTAAAATAAATCTCTTCACTCCCTTCAACTAAAGTAAATCCTAAATTAATAGCAGAATTTGGGCTAGTATAGTTTGCTTCAATTGTAAATCTCGAGTCACCAGTATATTCTGTCCGATTTGTAGTAGTATACATCTTACCAGATTGTAATAATGAGCTTAGGTTTGTATTAGAATTTCCTCCATCAATATCATTATCTGATACAAAAGGCAAAAGAGAAGGAAAATGTATTTCTCCTGATTTAATATTTACAATATTTGGATTATTTAAATCAATAATTTCATCTGGAGTTAAGCTTCCTGATTGATTTAAGCTATCTAATCCAAACAAATTCAAAAAAGTATCACCGCTATTAGATCTATCGCTTACTGGGGTAGAAAAATTATCTACTATCCTTACATCAAGACTATTCTGATCTATATTTACTGCACCTAAATAATAAACATTTTTAAACATCAAATCCCAAGTTGGATGATTTGGATGAGATGATTGTGGTTTAATCATTTTAAGTATTAAAATATCATTTTCATCTTCTTCAATATCCAAACCTACAGTTAAAACTATATTACCAGTTGTTCTATCTGCTAAATCAAAATGTGCACCAATAATTTCATTTTGTAAACTATTCTGCATTCTTATAAAGCCCAAATCTTCATTAATCTGATAATCTGAACCTCTTTCTAGTCGAATAAATGATCCTTCTTTACTGCTATCGCTATAATATTCTGTATCATTGGGATCAATATATGCAATACCTGGGTCTGCAGCAGGATTATTTGATGCATCAATTTTGTATAATTCGAAATTTCGTACAACAAGATTTCCTATGTTATGCAATCCATTATTTAATGGATAATATGGTGGTACATTTAATTGAAAACCATTATCAGGAATTATATCAGTTGATCCATTGCGAAAAAATTCGTGAATAAAGAAATATAGATTTTTTTTATATTCATAATCTTGTATACGCTTTTGTTCTAATTGTGCAGTACCTTTATATTTTTGGGATGCTTTTTTTGTACGTTCCAGTGATGCAATACTTGTAACATTAACAGGACCAAGTTGTGTAATTGCCTTAACACCAAACAATCCTCTATTTTGACCCGAGAATGTTACAAATTCAGTAGCAGGCAATGAAAGAGAAATATTTCCTGCTTCTAATTTCTGAAGAATATCATCGTCTTTACCTTGATAGTCAATACGAACAGTATTTTCCCAATCAAAATCACGTTCAGAATTTTGATCTAAAGAAATTGAGACTTGGTCTCCAATTTTACCCTGAACATTTAATTGTTGTTTTTGATCAAATTTAAAATTTGTTTGTTCTCGTTCTTTGTATGATGATCTAACTAATTCTTGATCTTGATTTACTAACTTTCCTTGAAGACTGATATTCCCTTGAACTCTTAAAGAAGCTCTACCAAGCCTACCGATATCAAAGTCTGCTATTTCAACATATTGCCCTTTTCCAGCATTATATTGCGTTGTATCTGATGCTGAATAATTAAATGGTTTACTAAAATTGTATCTTTGATTAATAGTATAAAGATTATCAAAATAGTCATCTATGGATGATATATAAGGTAATACGTTTCTATTCCTAAAAACAGATTCGCTAATAGATATAATTTTTGATGTAGTATTCAAATCAACTTCATAGTTAACCAAAGATGATTTAGGATTAAAAATTCCAATTGGATAATTAGATATATCATTCAAACAAAAATTAATTTTCTTTGATTTTGAAAAAGGATCAGTAATAAAATTATCAGAACCAAATAGCAGGCTTGGTGCAAAGATTAAATAAAACAATAAAAATATTCTATACATTGAATAATTGATCTATTTTATTTTTGAATTTATCAATTGCAAGACCACGATGACTAATTTCATTTTTAATCTCTGGTGACATAGTTGCTAAAGATCCTCCTTTTTCTGGCACAAAAAAAACTGGATCATAACCAAAACCAAGTTCGCCTTGTTTTTCTTCTAGAATATATCCTTCTAGGATACCTTCAACAAAAAAATCATTTATTCCACCATCTACATATGTAATGATAGTTTTGAATCGAGCTGTTCTTTCTTCAAAAGGCACTCCATCCATAGCATTTAGAAGTTTATTCATATTATCATCGTATGTTACATTTTCTCCGGCATAACGTGCAGTATAAATCCCAGGGGCACCATTTAAACAATCCACTTCTAAAGCTGTGTCATCAGCAACAGATGGAATATTTGTATAACCAAATGTGACCCTTGATTTTATAAACGAATTTTCAAGGATTGAGTTTCCATCTTCTTTTATATCTTCAATTTCAGGAAAATCTGCTAAAGAATATGTTTTTTCAAAAAATGAATGAATCTTTTGAGTAATTTCTGAAACTTTATGTTTATTAGAAGATGCTATGACAATTTCTTTCACTTCTGAAACTAATAAATATTTATGTGTTTTTTAAA
>CETH01179551.1_pt1 | contig 13349 bp, 13 predicted proteins | sample 361461 | NCBI WGS metagenome assembly CETH01 (sample SAMEA2622695, study PRJEB7988) | marine metagenome | isolation source: saline water (ENVO:00002010), including
GCGGCTGGCTTAGGTCGGCGTATGGGCGGTGTCCGTAAGCCATTCCTTGAGCTCGCTGGAAAACCTGTTTTGCTGCGATCGCTGAGCCCGTTTTTAGCCGAGCCTCGGGTCACGGCGATAGCGATCGCCGTGATGCGGGAAGAATTGGATAATCAGCCGGAATGGCTAACGGACTTAGACAAGAGAATCGTTGTAGTAGAGGGTGGCGAAACACGGGGTGCGTCTGTGGCCTGCGCGATTGGTGCACTTCCGGATGACGTTACGGAGATCGCGGTGCATGATGGCGCCCGTCCACTGGTAGCGCCCGAGGTGATCAGTAGATGTATCGATTTGGCCCGTGCGGGTGTTGGAGCGGTGGCGGGAGAGCCTATGATCGATACGGTCAAGCGAGTTGATGAAGAGGACTTTGTGACCGGAACTCCGGACCGTTCGACCTTGTGGTCAGCACATACCCCCCAAGTGTTCCCGGCTATGATGCTGCGTGCCGCATACTCAAGAGGTTCTGCAGGGACTACAGATGATGCTTCTCTAGTAGAAGCTACCGGGGGACGAATACAGATGCTGGATGATGGTGGAATGAATATCAAGATTACCCGACCCTCGGATCTTGTGCTTGCGGAGGCTATACTCTCGACGCTTGGTAGCGACTGACTGGTGCGCGTACTAGACCTCTGCGAAGAGCCAGATGTGGACCTGGTTCCAATAATCGCTCACCTCCGTTCTGGTGGCTTGGTGGCCTATCCGACGGAAACTGTATACGGCATAGGGGGCGTCTGCTCAATCGAGGCGTCAATGCGCGTTCGCGAGCTTAAGGGTCGCGAAGAAGCGAAGCCTTTGATCGCTTTGGTACCCAACCGTGAGTCAGTGGGTCAGCTGGAGTGGACTCCCGAAGCGGTAGAGCTTGCTGAGACATTTTGGCCTGGTTCGTTGACTCTCGTTCTTCGAGACGCAAATGGCCTCTTTCCCGACAGTGTGCGGGATTCGGACAGGAGGACTGTGGCTATTCGTGAGAGCCCTCACAGTTTGGTATCCCATCTGGTTCAAAAGTTAGGAGAACCTTTGACGTCTACGAGTCTTAATCTTTCTGGTGAGCCTGCTATTACAACCGGGGCTGCGGCGCGGGATTTTCTTGTAAGGCTCAATGTGAAAGATATTTGGCTGATTGACGGAGGTGCACTGCCACCGTCGCCGCCATCGACTATAGTAGACTGCACGACCGCACCTCCTTCGGTGCTCCGGAACGGAGCCATTCCTTTAGAGCGACTTCGTCGCATCATAGAGGAGGCAGATGGATCCTTTGAATGATACGGGTGTGTTCCGACTGCTTTTTGTGTGCACTGGCAACACTTGTCGTTCCCCGATGGCGGAGGTGATCGCTAGGGACCAAATCACGAAGCTAGGTTGGAGTGAAATTGAGGTAGGCTCAGCGGGTGTAAGTGCATGGGAGGGTAGCCCCCCTTCTGGGGGTGCGGTCCGGGTTTCAGCGGCTAATGGATTGGACCTATCAGAGCATTCATCGACCTACCTCTCAAAGGAATTGGTCGAGAAGGCCGACCTGATTCTCACCATGTCAGCTAGTCATGTTGTTAGAGCGCGAGAGCTGGGATCCGGTGAGAAAGTCGCACTGCTGCCGGCTTTTACCGCTAATCAGGTCGATATGGATAAAGTAGGTGGGATACCTGACCCCGTAGGTGGTTCAGACGAGGAGTATGCTGGGACCTTCGAAGTTCTAGACGGACTAATCGAGCTGGCTTTGATGAGAATCCAAGCCTTGCTGGAGCTATGACAGTCACCGCTGCAACGCGTGTCCTGGCTCTTCTTGGTGATCCGATCTCTCACTCGGCTTCCCCAGAACTCCAGAATGCGGCGTTCCGAAAAGCTAGGGTTAAGGGAGTGTACGTTGCAGTTCGTTGTGCGGGGGAAGATCTCAGGGGGTTGATGAGAGGGTTGGCTCGAGCTGGGGGCGGTGGAAACGTGACGTTGCCTCACAAAGAAGCGGCCTCGAGGATTCTTGATATTCGAAGCGAGGCTGTGCGGAGGACGGGGGCTTGTAACACGTTCTGGGGTGACGATGCTGGACGACTCCACGGTGACAACACAGATGTAGAGGGGGTGCGTCGAGCACTAGCTAGTTTTATGCACGGGCCTACAAAGGGGATGCGAGTGTTATTGCTCGGAGCTGGGGGCGCCGCTCGAGCGTCTCTCGCAGCACTAGTTGAGGAGGACGCTGGAGATATCCTGCTTTTCAACAGGACCCTGGAACGTGCTCGCGCAGTGTCACTCAGGATCGGTGGTAACAAAGTGCGTGTGATACGACTTGCTAAGGAATTAGAGGGGCAAAAATTCGACCTTGTAGTCAACGCGACTAGGCTTGGCCTAGAGCCAGATGACCCGTCACCGATTGATTTCAACGCACTTGGCCGCGTAGGCCAAGCGATGGATCTCGTGTATGGAAAACACGTGCCAGCTTTTGTTCAGGCCGCGGAGGAAGCAGGTATCCGAGCATCGGATGGCGCCGAAGTGCTGGTGCAACAGGCCGCGGTCTCATTTGAACGTTGGTGGGGACGAGAGGCACCTCTAGACGCTATGCGCCAAGCGATGACTAAGAGGTATCGGACTCAATAAATGGTGTTTCTCAAACGATAGAATGATAGTGCAGGGGGCAGTCGACTTTTAACGGGTCCAAGTTCGTTCCTGCTGCTGATCTTTCCAGCTACTTTCAGGTTAATCGGACTGGCGTGGCTAGAACTCGATTTCGGCAACCTCTTTAGCCTTGCTTGGACGCTTCCCTAGGCGTTTTAGGAGTTATCTTGAGGAAGTGCAGAATTGATTCTGCATCCTAATCCCCCCTCCGAGAGATTTCACAGAATGGCGATCCGAGCAGCAATCAACGGATTCGGGCGCATCGGACGAAACGTCCTACGAAGCGCCAAGCAGGAAGGTAACAACGACATAGATTTCGTTGCCGTGAACGACCTAACGAGTCCGCATACACTGGCTCATCTTCTTAAATACGATTCGGTCCACGGCCGCTACCCAGGCACGATTGAGGTTTCGGAGGATGGGTTAGTAATAGATGGAGAGGAGATAAAGGTGTTAAGCGAGCGGGACCCGGCTGCGCTTCCGTGGGCGGATTTAGGTGTTGATATCGTCATTGAGTCGACCGGGGTGTTCCGTGATCACGAGTCAGCGTCGAAACACATAGAGGCCGGCGCGCGGAAGGTAATTATTTCGGCGCCCGGTAAGAATGAGGATGTGACGATCGTCCTCGGGGTGAATCAGGACCGCTACAATCCGAATAGCCACCACATTATTTCGAACGCAAGCTGCACGACTAACTGTCTTGCGCCGGTAGTGAAGGTTCTCAGCGATGAGTTCGGTTTTCGACATGGTCTGATGACGACCATACATGCCTACACCACCGATCAGAGAATTCTCGATCTTCCTCATTCAGATCTTCGCCGCTCGCGAGCAGCGGGGATGTCGATGATACCAACAACAACCGGAGCCGCGAAAGCAACGGGACTTGTCCTACCGCAAGTGGAGGGACGGATTGATGGCATGGCAATAAGGGTTCCGACCTCTGACGTTTCTCTGGTTGATTTGGTAGCGGAGTTGGAAAGAGATGTTACAGAAGAGGAAGTGAACAACGCGTTTCAAGCAGCAGCTGATGGCGCAATGGCTGGGGTGTTGGGTGTCTCGAATGAACCCTTGGTCTCGATCGATTACACTAGTGACCCTCGAAGCTCTACGGTCGATGCACTTTCTACTTCCGTTATGGATGGAAGAATGGTCAAGGTTCTGGCTTGGTACGACAATGAATGGGGATATTCATCTCGGGTGGTAGATCTAGTCGGCTTCGTGGGTGCACAGCTCTGAGTGGGAAAGTGAACAAGAGAAGTATCTCGGACGTCGATCTTGGAGGGATGCCGGGACGTACCGCAATCGTTCGTGCGGATCTCAATGTCCCGCTTGACGGTGGGGAGATAACAGATGACAAGAGGATCAGAGCTTCGCTCTCCACGCTTAGAATACTCACTGAGGCTCGCTGGCGCGTCGTGCTGCTTTCTCACCTAGGTAGACCAAAAGGCCAGACTGACCCTGCATTCTCCATGAAACCTGTAGCCGACCGTTTGGATGAGCTTCTCGCCCCCCCTGTGCATTTTATCCCTCACACAAGTGGGGTCGATGCCGTTGCTGGGCTTGAGATGCTGGAAGCTGGAGAGATTGCACTTCTGGAGAATACGAGATTTGAGGTGGGTGAGGCGATTAATGATCCGGATTTGGCTGAATTTTGGGCTGCACTTGGTGACTTGTATGTAAATGACGCTTTTGGTAGCGCGCATCGAGCCCATGCGTCCACAGCTGGGCTAGCCACTGCCATGCGAGCAAGAGGTGGAGATGCCGTCGCGGGGCTCTTGATGGAGAAGGAAATCCAATTCCTAGGTGAAGCACTCCATGTTCCTGAAAAGCCTTTCCTAGCTATCGTAGGAGGAGCGAAGATCTCTTCGAAGATAGGTATGCTCTCTAGGTTGCTTCCACGAGTGGATCATCTACTGATTGGTGGAGGGATGGCGAACACCTTCTTCGCAGCTCTGGGGCTTGATACTGGCGACAGCCTTGTCGAAATGGATGCGGTCGAGTTGGCGAAGGGCCTGCTCAGAGAGGGTGGCGAACGCCTAGTTCTTCCTGTGGACTGTGTTGTAGCTGCAAATGTTTCTGAGGATGCGAAAAGACGCGTTGTGGGGCTAACAGAGGTGCAGCCGTCTGATAAAATCCTCGATATCGGACCGCGTACCCACCAAGTTTTCACTGATATTGTTTCGGAGGCTAATACGATCGTTTGGAATGGTCCGATGGGAGTCTTCGAGGTGGATGCGTTTGCCGAAGGTACAGTTGGAATAGCTCATGCAGTTGCGGAGGCGTGTGACCGGGGAGCCACGGGAATTCTTGGTGGCGGAGACTCCGCAGCGGCGGCAGAGCGGGCTGGCGTCGTCGATCGGCTGACGCATGTATCGACCGGCGGTGGGGCTTCACTTGAACTGCTCGCTGGCGGTGATCTTCCTAGTATCGATGAACTTTCAGACCGGAGCTACTGATGGCAGTGATTGCTGGGAACTGGAAGATGAATCACGGCCCGAGTGAAGCTTTAGAATTTCTCTCCGACTTCGACGTGGATGCTGTACCCTCGAGCCATGAGCTGATCATATTCCCGTCTAATTTATCGCTTCATGCAGTAGCGACCGCGGAGAAACGTGATTCACGGGTGCAGGTTGGTGTCCAGAACGTGTATTGGGAAAATTCTGGTGCATTCACCGGGGAGATATCGGCTCCTATGGCGAAAGATGCCGGTGCGACTTTCGCTCTCGTTGGACATTCTGAGCGCCGTCATGTGTTTGGTGAAACGGACATGCAGACACAGTGGAAGGTCGACATTGTAGTCCGTTCGGGCCTAGTACCAGTACTTTGTGTTGGAGAAACGATTGAAGAGCGCGAGGCCGGTCTAGTAAAAGAAGTAATCCTTCGCCAGCTTGAGGTAGCTCTTCACAGTTTGTGTTCCGCTCCGCGCTTTCTCGTCGCGTACGAGCCAGTATGGGCAATTGGGACAGGAGAAACCGCGACACCGGAGGATGCGACTTTTGCGCACGGCACGATTAGGCGGCGGCTGGAACGGACTTTGAGCGCCACTCATGCTTCACGGGTTCCGATCCTTTACGGGGGATCAGTGAAGCCTGGGAATGCTGAGGAGCTCATGGAAGCTAGAGACGTAGATGGTCTCCTTGTGGGGGGGGCGAGCCTAGATGCTGACTCGTTCAGCCAGATCGCCGCGGCAGCGGGCTGAAAAGGCCCGTTGACACCCATTGGAGCCTCTCCGACGTTTAGTGTCTTAACCCAAAGGAAATAGTTAGATGTACAGTATTCTGCTGGCTGCACTAGTGCTTGACGGTCTCTTCCTGTCTGTTGTGATTTTAATGCAGGCTGGGAAGGGTGGTGGGCTTGCTGCTGTAGGAGGAAGTGGAGGCACGATGGCGGACGGTGTGCTCGGTGGCCGGCAGGCCACGACAGTGCTCACTCGTGCAACTTGGGGTGCCGGGGCAGCCTTCATGATCCTAGCCTTGATTCTCTCGATAATGTCGTCTCGTACCGCAGTACCCGAATCAGTGATTCAGGTCGATGCTCCTGCTACTCAATCAGCTCCAGCACCTGTTCTTCCCGGAGTACAGGAGCCAACTGCTGTGCAGCCGGATGGCAACTCTGGCAACGACGGAAACTGAAACCTTGAACCGCGAAAGCGGGATGTGTCCCACGGAACTGAGAAATCGCGGATTTCACTTGATCTGTTTCTCTTCCTTCCAGGGAGAGCTTGGTGTCTGAGCTAACCCTCGGCTTGGAACGTGCGGGGCTCCAGGATCTTTATCGTTCCCTTTGCCTAACACGTGCGGCGGAGGAACGGCTCGAACTTTTGCAGAAGCAAGGCCACGTAACGGGTGGATTGTATCGATCACTTGGGCAGGAGGCAGGAGCTGTTGGTGCGGCGTACGCCCTCAGGCGCAGGACCGATGGGACCGGTGATATGCTTTGTCACACGATCCGGGCTGCGGGTGCACTCTTTCTCTTCGGTGGTGAGCTGATCGACTATTTTCGACAGTACATGGCAAAGGGAACTAGTCCGACTAGAGGTCGTGAAGCTAATGTGCATTGGTTTGACTTCCAGAAAGGCTTTGTCGGGCCGGTCTCACCTCTTGGCACAATGATCGAGATTATGGCAGGGATGACACTTTCGTTTCGTGTCCGTGGTGAGGACCGGATTGGTATCGTGTTTTATGGGGACGGCGCTTCTTCGACCGGTGCGTGGCATGAAGGCCTGAACTTCGCCGCAGTCCAGCGTTGCCCGATGATTTTGATTGTCGAGAACAATCAGTGGGCTTTCTCTACTCCTACAAGCAAGAATACACGTGTCTCCAGCTTCACTGAGAAGGGCCCAGGTTATGGGATAGACGCGGAGGCTGTCGACGGGACAGATGTGCTTGCGGTTTTTGACGCGGTGCGGCGTGCTGCGTTGCAGGTGCGTTCGGGAGGAGGCACTCATATGATCGAATTGAACTATTTCAGGAGGAAGGGGCACGCGCAGCATGACCCCCAAGATTATGTGGATCCTGCCGTGATTCGAGCCTGGGAAAAGAAGGATCCGCTTGACCTGTACAGGTCAAAACTCCTTCATAACGAGTGGGCCTCGGAAGACGAACTCGTGGCCATTGAAGAAGAGACTTTTGAGGAGTGCCGTGTGGCTGCTGAGGCTGCGATCGCCGAACCTTATCCGGAGGGAACTGAAGCAGTCACTGGTGTCTACACCGACGTTCCTACGCCGCATCCGTGGACTAGGTCTAGCAGTCCCGATCCGACTCTGGCCTGAACGACTGAGGAACCATGGACCCCGAAACTCCGGAGCACCTTCTAAAGACTAAGCGTGGCGAGCCGGTCACGATGCTGGAGGCGATCTCTGAGGCCCTCTTTGAGGAGATGATCCGTGACGAGTCGGTTTTCCTTATGGGTGAAGATATCGGAGTCTATGGAGGAGCATTCAAGGTAACCCGAGATTTTCTATCTTTCTTTGGTGAGAATCGTGTCATTGACACACCGATCGCGGAGGGTGGCTTCACGGGGGCCGCTGCAGGTGCAGCTCATATGGGATTGAGGCCGGTGGTTGAGATCCAATTCATGGATTTTATATCTCCTGCATATGACGTAATCACAAATTACATCGCAACCTCGAACTACCGAGGTGCTGGGCCACAACCACTTGTGATCCGCGGCCCAGTTGGTGGGGGAAATCGTGGGGGACCATTCCATTCTCAGAACGTAGAAATGGCGTTCTTTCATACCCCCGGGTTGAAGATCGTCTACCCGAGTACCGCTCGAGATGCAAAAGGACTGTTGAAGGCGTCCATACGTGACGACAACCCCGTTATCTTTGAGGAGCACAAAGGACTGTATAGAGCACCATCGCTGCGAGAAGTCCTTCCGGATGAAGATTACGTTGTGCCGATAGGAGAAGCTCGCATCGTCAGAGAGGGTACGGACATAACTATCGTGACATACGGCGCTATGGTTCATAAGAGTGTTGAGGCCGCTCAGACGATGGAAAATGAAGATGGTGTATCAGTGGAGATCGTTGATCTTCGAACCCTTCTGCCACTTGACGAAGATGCGATTGTAGAAAGTGTGAAAAAGACCAACAAGTTACTCGTTGTTCACGAAGACACGCGGACCGGAGGTATAGCGGGCGAAATCGCGATCCGTGTGAGCGAGAAGGCATTTGAGTGGCTGGATGGACCTATACTGAGAGTAACCGCGATCGATGCGCCGGTGCCTTACTCAGGTCCCTTAGAAGATTATTTTTTACCGCAGACCGAAGACGTCCTAAAGGCGGCGAGGTATTTAGCGGCATACTGACCAACACGGAGTGATCGAGCGTGGCTCGAATTGAAGTTCCCATGCCCCAGATGGGTGAATCCATCGCTGAAGGGACCGTCTCACAGTGGCTCAAGCAACTCGGCGACAAGGTCGAGCGCGATGAACCAATCCTAGAGATTTCGACTGACAAGGTGGATGCCGAGATCCCATCACCTTCGGACGGGACTCTCGTCGAAATCGCGGTTCAGGAAGGTGAGACGGTCGAAGTCGGAACTATTGTCGCGTACATTGACACCGAAGGTGGCCCCGCTGGAGTATCAGCGTCCACTGTGGAGTCAGAGGTCGACGCTGTTCCAGAGGTTCCTCGGGAATCCGAAACCGAATCAGTAGAAGTGGCGCTTGAAGCTAGTGGCGCTCATACAAGCGCTGAGGAGCGTCTTAGGACTCGGTCTACGCCGGTTGTCAGGAAGATCGCTGAAGAGCATGGGGTCAATATCAAGGATGTCCCTGGGACCGGCCACGCTGGACGAGTAACCAAACAAGATATCTTGGACTTCATTGAACATGCTGTGCCTGGTTCCGGTTCTGCTCAGCCAGTTACGGTGCCGATCCCATCTGATGTGTCCTCGGCGACACCTGCGGTCAGAGAACCGAGCACGGCTTCGTCGGACCTTTGGACGACTTTCTACCGGGAGGTGCAGCATCCAGAGTTCCCAGTCCGCTCAGCGGACACCGTCGAACCGATGGACAAGATTCGTCGGCTCACTGCAGAGCATATGGTCATCGCGAAGAGGGTGGCGCCACATGTCCACTCCTTTATCGAGATAGACTTCTCGGCTGTAGACTTCATTCGAACTGAGAGCAAAGAGAGATGGGCATCTCAGGGAGCCCGAGTAAGCTATACGGCGTTCGTAGCGTGGGCGGTTTCCCGAGTATTACGTGAATTCCCGACTGTGAATTCCACGATTTCGGGTAATAATATTATTTACCGGGGAAATGTTAATCTCGGGATGGCTGTGGACTTGAATCCTGGTCTCATTGTGCCCGTAGTGCATGATGCTGACCATCTTGGGCTGGTTGGGATCGGCAACAAGATCGTAGATCTAGCTACACGTGCTCGAGACAGGAAACTCATGCCCGACGAGATTCAGGGTGCGACGTTTACGATCACTAATCCGGGTGTTTTGGGTACATTGGTTGGTTTACCTGTTATACCCAAAGGCACAGCTGCCATCCTTGGGACCGGGGCGATCGAAAAGCGTGTTGTGGTCGTTACGGATCCGGATACAGGAACAGATTCCATGGCAATCCGAAAGAAATCTCTCTTCTCACTGGGCTACGATCATCGAATCGTAGACGGAGCAGACGCGGCCCGCTTTCTTGCGCGACTCAAGGAGACCCTGGAGATCTTCCCCAACGACGCGTGATGGGTAGTTCATCAGCTATCAGGACTTTTTGGCAAGCGGAGCCTTCGGGCATCCGGAGGCTCCGCAACGTTTATGATACACACGCGTGACCTCAGTGTAATAACTCCCGGGCGAATTCGTTATGCGGAAGGGTTAAAGCTTCAGGCAGATCTCGTCAAAAAACGCAGAGCGGATGACATCGATGACACCTTGGTGGTGCTAGAGCATCCTCACGTGATCACCTTGGGATCAAGCTCGGATATCGCGCATATCTTGGTGGACGACGAAGAACGGGCCAGAAGGGGTATAGACCTGCACAAGGCTGGGCGGGGTGGGGATGTGACTTATCACGGCCCGGGTCAGTTGGTCGTCTATCCCATTTTAGATCTAAAGCCCCACCGTAGGGATTTGCACCAATACATGCGTGATCTGGAGGCTGTCTTGATCGGTACTGCAGCCGATTATGGGATTGAGGCAGAGAGAGATGAGGCTGGCACGGGAGTATGGACCAAGGATGGTAAGCTCGCGGCGATCGGAATCCGGGTTTCTTCTGGCTGGATTACCTCCCATGGCATTGCCCTGAATGTCGACACCGAACTTCGGTATTTCGATACAATCGTGCCGTGTGGGATTCCTGACCGGGCCGTTACATCCCTCGAGCGGGAGCTCGGATTTGCTCCGTCCCTCTCTGAGGTGAGTAAGACGCTAATCCGAAATTTCTGCAGAGTCTTTGGATACAGGTCTCATGCTGGAGAATTAGCAAGTCCTTAGTGAGTCCCAAGCTCTCGATCGGCGAATTCAGCTTGAACTTTTTATGAGTCAGGCCCCGAAACGGTTTTCCGGTCTTTGGAACTCCATGTAGTCGAGAAATTTCCCCTTTTCTCTCTGCTCGCTTAGCCACTCAATGAACCTTGAGTTTATCAGGCCCTCTGAAGTCGACTGATCGGCCGCCGCCGCGGTTGCTAAAAAGTCCACGTATTCGTTTTCGGGGTGTCCGTCGTGACCTCGAACCCACCGGGCGAAGACCTCGTGTTGCTCCACCAGGACGTCAAGCTGTTTCCACAAGTCTAGGTTTAGAATTTTCCCGGCCTTTCGCTTCCATCCAGAGCGTTTCCAGCCATGCCTCCACTCGTTGATCCCCTGAACGAGGTACTGACTATCAGAAGTTAGGATGATCCGACACTTGCGGTTGAGGTATGACAGTGGCTCTATCGCGCTAGATAGAGCCATGCGGTTGTTTGTTGTATCCGGCTCTGAGAGCCAGAAGTCACGGCGTTCCCAGTCGTCATTCTTCCATATCTCTAAGAGTCCTCCAGCCCCTCCTGGACTAGATCGCTTTTGTTTCTGGTTTCCCAGACAAGATTCATCGGTGTGTATGTAGACTGTCTCCATAGTATGAAAACTAACTGGGATGGCGTGTTTCGGTTGACCCCTTCACCGGCACAGATAGCTTTCGCGTCAGCAGGGTGCTGAGTAGGCGCTCGAAGAAGAACTCGGATCCCAGGAGCCTGACCTGAATCACACAGCGTATCTCCTTCTCGAAGATGGGCGACGATTTGATGGAGAGCTCCTAGGGGCAGAAGACATCACTTTCGGCGAGGTCGTTTTTAACACTTCGATGACGGGTTATCAGGAGGTTCTGACAGATCCCTCCTACACTGGCCAGCTTGTTACCATGACCTACCCTTTGATTGGAAACTATGGGGTAAACGACGAAGATTGTGAGTCTCCGGTTCCACAAGTGGCGGGATTCGTTATTCGTGAAGCGTCGCGGGTGAGGTCGAATTGGCGGTCGACAGGAGGTCTTGATGAATATCTCAGGGCTCATGGTATTACCGGGATCTCGGAGATTGATACTAGGGCGCTGACACGTCACCTTCGCTCAGAAGGAGCTATGCGAGGGGCGATCGCGCCAGCGGGCACAGAGACAGACGATCTACGGTCAAGGATTTTGGCTCAGCCAAAGATGGAGGGTCTCGATCTGGCCTGTGGCGTTTCCACAGACGAACGCTATGTAGTTGCAGCGGTTGGTGAAGAGCGATTCCATGTCCTGGCCTACGATTTCGGTGTTAAGGCACACTCACCTAAGCTTCTTGCTGAAAGAGGCTGTAGGGTGACAGTTATCCCATCCGATACGACAGCCGAAGAGATCCTGGCGGCGAAGCCTGACGGTCTATTCGTTTCTAATGGTCCGGGAGATCCTGCGGCTGTGCAAGCAGCGGAGAAGGCGATTCTCGCCCTGGCTGAAGCTGACGTCCCTGTTTTTGGGATCTGCTTGGGTCACCAGTTGATCTGTCGAGCGTTTGGGGCTCGGACTTATAAGCTTCCCTTCGGCCACCACGGGGGGAACCATCCGGTGAGAAATCTTGACCGTGAGGCGGTAGAGATCACTTCTCAGAACCATGGTTTTGCGGTCGAGTCTGGTGAAGGTGACCAAATTCCTGGTGCGCCGGGGCTACGTTTGACACACGTGAACCTCTACGATGGCACGGCCGAAGGCGTAAAGCATCGTGACTTCCCGGTAATCTCGGTTCAGTACCACCCTGAAGCTGCGCCGGGTCCGCACGATAGCCGATACCTATTCGACGAGTTTCTGTTGTTGATGGAAGAACGCCAAGGCTCCTGATTCGAAGTTTGAGGTGTGCCGTGTTGGGTTTCAAGTAGCTGCGCTGCAACGACTCTGGCCTGCCTTGCGGTCGAACTCTGCCCTCGCTACAGTCTCAGCAGATTCGCCGCATGGACGCAAAACGGGGCTCTCTCGGAGGGACAATGACGAAGGCAGATCTGGTCGAGCAGGTGGCAGAAGCTATCGGGCCGGGGATCACGAAGAAGGATTGCGCGCTCGTCGTTGACGGCTTTCTCAACGCGGTAAAGCTAGCTTTGTCCGACGGAGAGAATATTGAGATCCGTGGCTTTGGGACGTTCAAGGTCAGGAAGAGAAAGACTCGTATGGCACGTAATCCAAGAACTGGCGAAGCCGTTGAAGTGCCGTCGCGATCAGTTCCTGTTTTCAAGCCGTCAAAGCAGCTTAGGGCTCGCGTTGAAAAGATAGACGAAATAGGGTTTTAACTGACGACTCGTGCGGCAGTTTCGCGCCGGCGTTTAACGTTTCCGCTCCCAGTGCGTCTATGTTTCTGTGAGGGATAGTTTACGAGGTTCTAGGGAGATCTCCGACGACAAGCTAGTCGAACAGGCTTGCTTTGGAGATGGCAGAGCGTTCGGTATACTGGTCAGGAGGCATCACGCTTCTGCTTATCGAGTAGCACTGTCCATAACGCGACAGGAAGACATCGCCCAGGATGTAGTTCAGGATGCCTTTATAAAAGCGTTTAGAGCTCTGGGTGGCTTCCGAGGAGATTCTTCATTTCGAACGTGGATGATGACTGTTACCGCTAATGAGGCTCGGGCAACACTGCGAAAACGAGGTAGGTGGAGCGAGTCGTCTATCGAAGATGTTGGAACTTTAGAATCAAGGGCACCGGACCCAGCCGAACAGGCGGTGGAACGGAAAGAATCGGAGAGGGCTCG
>CETH01022057.1_pt1 | contig 13344 bp, 12 predicted proteins | sample 361461 | NCBI WGS metagenome assembly CETH01 (sample SAMEA2622695, study PRJEB7988) | marine metagenome | isolation source: saline water (ENVO:00002010), including
ATGCATCTTTAATGATGCAGCTAGGAGCTGAAACGGTTTTCGTGGGATCTGGGATATTTAAAAGTGATGATCCTGAAGCAAGAGCGAAAGCAATTGTAGAGGCTACTACCTACTACAACGATCCTAAAAAGGTTGCCTCTGCAAGTGAAGGTTTAAAGAAGGCAATGAAAGGATTAGATATGTCTGAGATTCCAGATGAAGAAAGACTCCAAGAAAGGGGCTGGTAATTAAAGTTGGAGTTTTAGAACTTCAGGGCGACTTTGAATTACATCACAAAACTCTTAAAAGTATAGGGGTGTCAAGTCTTGCAGTGAAAAGTAAATACGATTTAGAAAATTTAGATGGCTTAATAATTCCTGGAGGAGAATCAACAACTATATCACTTCTAATTGATTCTTTTGATCTAAGAAATGCACTTATTAAATTTGGGGAAACCAAGCCAATCATGGGAACTTGTGCAGGTTTAATTATGATGGCAAAGAAAGTAAGTGATAATCGCGTGAAGCCTTTAGGATTTATAGATGTTGAAGTTGATAGGAATGCATATGGCAGACAAATTGAATCAAAAAAGGTTGAAATAGATTACAAATTGAATTTTAACACTTGTTTAACTCTTCCAACAACACTAATTCGTGCGCCCAAAATAACTTTTGTAGATAATTCAGTTAGTATCATAGGAAAATATAATAATTCTCCAGTTGCGATTATTCAAAGGCATTTTTTGGGTCTAACATTTCATCCTGAGTTAAATCAAGTTGGCATATTTCATGAAATTTTATTTAACTCTAAAAGTTCAGTTTATTACAAGAATGTTAATTTAATTAATGAAGCTTAAATATTTACCAAAAATTAATTCTCCCTCCGATATCAGAGATTTTTCTATTAATGAACTAGAAGAGCTTTGTGATGAATTAAGATCTTATATTATAAATACAGTAACTGAGGTTGGCGGCCACCTAGCACCAACTCTCGGTGTGATAGAGCTTTCTGTTGCATTACACTATTTATTTGATACGCCTAAAGATAAATTGGTCTGGGATGTTGGACATCAAGGTTATGCCCACAAAATTTTAACTGGTAGATTTAAAGAATTTTCTACGATTAGACAATACAAAGGTATCAGTGGCTTTTTGAAGAGATCAGAAAGTGAGTTTGATGTTTTTGGTGCGGGTCACGCTTCAACATCTATTTCTTCTGCTTTAGGTATTGCCGAAGCAAGATTTCAAAAAAATAACAATTTTAGGGTTGCTGCTATAATTGGTGATGGTTCAATGACTGGTGGATTAGCATTTGAGGGAATCAATAATGCGGGGCATTTAGGAAGACAATTATTAGTAATATTAAATGATAATGAAATGTCTATAAGTCCGAATGTAGGTGCTATTTCGAAATATTTTACAAAAATAATTTCTAATCCACTCTACAATAAGGTTAGGAATATTATTTGGGATAGCACAGGTATAATTCCAATGGGAAAATCAACGGCTAGGGCCCTTATTAAAAAATTAGATGAAACTTTAAAAAATCTGATTGTTCCTGGCATGTTATTTCAGGAACTAGGGTTTAGATATTTTGGACCAATTAATGGTCATGATCTCAGTCAAGTGATAGATACCTTAAAAAATATAAAAGATATAGACTCACCAGTTTTATTACATATATTGACAAAAAAAGGGCAAGGCATGCTAAAGAAGACAAATGGCAGAGAAGACTATCATGTTGATGCTGTTAAATTTCATGCAGTAAAGCCTAATGGAAATAATAATAAAAATTTAGAAATTCAGGTGAAAGAAAAAGCTTGTCCAATTTTTCAAGATGTATTTGGTTCTTTAGTATGTGAAATTGCAGAAAAAAGAAATGACACTATTTGTGTAACTGCTGCTATGAGAGAAGGAACGGGTTTAGTTGAATATTCAAAAAGGTTTCCCAAACGATATTATGATGTAGGGATTGCCGAAGGTCACGCGGTTACTTTTTCTGCTGGGTTGGCGACCGAAGGATTCAGGCCTATAGTTGCTATCTATTCAACTTTCCTACAACGTGCTTATGATCACATAGTTCATGATGTAGCACTACAGAATTTACCTGTTATTTTTTGTCTTGATAGATCAGGCATTGCCGGCGAAGATGGGCCTACCCATCATGGAGCACTTGACATTGCCTATTTAAGATGTGTTCAAAACCTTATCCTAGCATCACCAAAAGACGGCAATGAATTGAGATCGTTGTTATATACTGCACTAAATATTTATGATAAACCATTTGCAATAAGATACCCTAAAGCATCATCTGATATTTTTGACCAAAATGGTAAAGAGGAATTAATAGATATAGGTTCATGGACTGTTGAAAAGAGTGGATCAAAAGTCGCAATACTATCTGTTGGTTCGATGGTGTCTAATTCTGTTAAAGCTGCAAAAAAATTAGATAATTACGGTATTCGCTGTGAAGTCGTTAACTGTAGATTTATTAAACCAATGGATTTTAAATATCTAAAAAAGATGTTAAATAAGTTTAATTATATTTTTACCGTTGAGGAAGGCACGATAAATGGTGGATTTGGGGATGCGGTCGCATCATATCTTTTGGAGCATGGCTTTAAAGGTGATTTTAAAAAAATTGGTATGCCCGATCAATTTGTTCATCATGGACCAAGAAATAAACTTTTATCGGTTATCGGACTTGACGAAAATGGAATATCAGATTTTATACTTGAGAAATATAAAGAAAAGGCTAATGAAAAAATCATTATCTGAGATAGAAATAGAATTGTTTAAATGTCAAAACAATTAAAAAAATGGAAAGTTGAATCTGAGAAGATTCCAACACGTGAAGCAAATTTTGATACCATATCTGGGAAAAAATTAGATCTCTGTTATTTTCCTAAAAATATAGAACAAGATTATGTAGATAAATTAGGATTTCCAGGTCAATACCCATATACGCGAGGGGTTCATAATAATCTTTACAGAGGTAAACTATGGACAATGAGACAATTTGCAGGTTATGGAACGCCCGAAGAGACGAATAGAAGATTCAAGTCACTATTAAAGAATGGGCAGACTGGTTTATCAGTGGCCTATGATATGCCTACGCTTATGGGTTATGATCCTGATCACCCATTTTCGGAAGGAGAAGTAGGTAAGTGTGGCGTAAGTGTTTTTTCCTTAACAGAGATGGAAAATCTATTTTCTGGTATAAAGCTTGATAGTATATCTGTTTCACAAACAATCAATGGTCCTGCATTTGTTTTACTAGCATTTTATATTGCTACCGCTAAAAAACAAGGTGTTCAATTAAGAGATCTGCAAGGTACTCTGCAAAATGATATTTTAAAAGAATTTACAGCACAAAAGGAATGGATTTTTCCGCCAAAAGCTTCAATGAGAATCATCACAGATATGCTGATATATTGTAGTAATAATTTGCCAAAGTTTAATACAATTTCAATTAGTGGTTATCATATCCGTGAGGCTGGTTCAACAGCTGCTCAAGAGTTAGCATTTACTCTTGCAGATGGCTTTGCATATGTTGAACATGGTATAGCGGCTGGTTTAGATATAGATGACTTTGCTCCAAGGTTATCATTTTTTTTTAATTCGCATTTAGACTTTTTTGAGGAAATAGCAAAGTTTCGAGCTGCAAGAAGAATTTGGTCTAAATATATGAAGGTGAAATATGGAGCTAAGTCTGAACGATCTTTGAAGTGTCGTTTCCATACTCAGACGGCTGGATGTAGTTTAACTGCTCAGCAGCCAGAAATAAATATAGCTAGAACAGGTTTTCAAGCGCTTGCTGGCGTTTTGGGTGGAACTCAAAGTTTACACACAAATAGCATGGATGAAACCTTAGCTTTACCAACAGAAAAAGCAGCAGAAATTGCCCTTAGGACTCAACAATTGATTGCTTATGAAACTGGAGTTACAAATGTAGTAGATCCTTTAGGTGGGTCTTGGTTCGTAGAAACACTTACAGATCAAATTGAAAAAGATGTTGAAAAATATTTTGAAGAAATAGATAATCTTGGTGGAGTTATTTCAGCGATAGAACAAGGATATTTTCAACGTGAAATAGCTCAGGCAGCGTCTGAATACCAAAAAAAAATTGATGAAAATAAACGAATTGTTGTTGGTGTAAATAAATTTATAAAACAGGATGAGGAAATAGATATCCCAATACTTGAAGTTGATCCAGGCACTATGGATAGGCAAAAAGAAAAGCTTAAAATTCTTAAAAAATCAAGAAATGACCTTGATGTTTCCTCCTCATTAGAATCAATACGTTTGGCATGTAAAACAAATAAAAATTTAATGCCGGTACTTATTTCTGCAGCTCAATCTAATGTTACTCTTGGGGAAATAATCACCGAAATGAAAAAAGAGTTTGGTGAATGGCAGGAAAACACAGGTTTTTGATTTAAATTTATGAGAATTGGGAAAATATCAATAACAATTTTTGTCCTTACTTTTTTATCGTTCATATGGATATCGTGGGTTACATTTAATCCTAATAATGATAAATCTGGATTAGTTCGATTTGTATCTATTCCTGAGTTAGATATTATAAAAATAGATGAAAGGGTGAGATTGGGAGGTCTTGTAAAATCTGGGTCTATTAGTGTTTCTTCTCATAACCAATTAGAATGTAGTTTTAGTCTTCAACAAGGTGAACATAATGTTAATGTGTTTTTTTCTGGGATTAGGCCTGATATGTTCAAAGATGAAGCAGAAGTGATTATAGAAGGTAATTATAATAATGGTAAATTTTTAGCGGATCAGTTGCAAACAAAATGTGCTTCTAGATATGAAGCAGATTTAGATAATGAAGCTTCATATCAATATAAAAATATATGATCCCAATTATTGGTAGTATTACTTTAAGCTCAGCTTTAGGGTTGGCTATTGTTTCCTTTATCTTATTACTAATTGGAATAAAAAATCAAAGGCAAAAATATTTTGTCTCAGCCTATCGCGCTGTTAACCTTATATCAATCTTAAATATTTTTTCTACCTTCCTTCTTCTCAATGAATTAATTGATAGTAACTTTGATGTTAAATATGTTGCACATTACACTAGTATCGAGACTCCCTTAATTTATAAAATAACCGCATTATGGGCTGGTCAATCTGGATCGTTATTGTTTTGGTTATTCATTCTTTCAATCTATTCTTTAATTGTCTCATATAAGGAAAGAAAAGTTCTCACAATATATTTTCAGTGGGTTTTATTGGTTCTTACCTTGGTTCAATTTTTTTTTCTTATTTTGCTTAACTTTATAGAAAATCCATTTGAACCTATAAATGTTAATTTTGTTGTTAACAATGGAAATGGATTAAACCCTCTACTTCAAAATCTTACAATGGCAATCCACCCACCGACTTTATACCTAGGGTATATAGGATTTACTATACCATTTGCATTTGCTATAGGAGCATTAATTACAAAAAAAACAGATAGTCTATTTTGGATAAAAAAAATAAGAAGATGGACATTATTTGCTTGGCTGTTTCAGACTGCAGGGATAATTCTTGGTGGTTGGTGGGCTTATCAGGAATTAGGTTGGGGAGGATATTGGGCTTGGGACCCCGTTGAAAATGCTTCTTTTATGCCTTGGCTAACTGCAACAGCTTTTTTACACTCTATATACATACAAGAGAAAAAAGGTATATTAAAATTATGGAATATTATTTTAATTCTATCAACATTTATTCTTGTTATTTTTGGCACTTTTTTAACTAGAAGTGGGATTATGTCTTCTGTTCATTCTTTCGCAGTATCTGACCTTGGACCTGTCTTCCTAATTTTTATAGCTTTTTTGCTTTTTATGTGCCTTTATCTTGTTTGGAAAAGATTACCAATTTTAAAGTCAGAAAATAAAATAAAATCTATTTCATCAAGAGAGAGTGGGATTTTATTAAATAATGTAATATTCGTTGTTATATGTTTTTCAGTATTTTGGGGAACCGTTTTCCCTGTACTATCAGAGGCTGTGCGAGGTTCCAAGATTACAGTTGGTCCTCCTTTTTACAATCAAGTTAATATTCCAATTGGCCTAATATTATTATTTTTTACTGGGGCAGGACCTTTATTGGTTTGGGGCCACACTTCAAAAAAAGCATTCTTGAGTAATTTTAGAATACCATTAGTAGCCATGATAATAGTATTATTTTTTTGTTACTTTAGTGGCATAAGGGGATCAGCACTGATTTCTTTTTCATTAGCAGGATTTTCTTTAGTTGCAATATTAAAAGAATTTTGGCGAGGAATTTTTTCCAGAAAAAGAAAATTTAAAGAATCTATTTTTTATGCATTTATAAATTTGATCAAAAAAAATAGGAACCGCTATGGTGGTCATATTGTTCATTTAGGAATCATTATAATGTTTATAGGTTTCACAGGGAATGCTTTTGATTCAGAGATTGAATTTTCGCTGAAAAATGGGGATACTATTGATTTTGAAGGATACAGGTTTAAGCTTTCTTCATTATTTCCGGAGGAAAGACCAAATCATTTTGCATGGGTTGCTGAGATGCGAGTTGAAGATAAAGAGCAAAATTTAATTACTACCTTATATCCTGAAAAGCGAGTTTATTTTCATAAACACCCTAACCCAGATAAGAGGCAACCACACAGTGAGTTAGATATTTATTCTACAATTAAAAAAGATATTTATTCTATTTTTTCTGGCATTGATTCTGAAAATCAGAATGCATATTTCAAAATTATGATTAATCCTCTCGTGAAATTGGTTTGGTATGGTGGATATATCTTAATAATAGGGACTTTAATTATTTTATTTCCAATTAGAAGGGAGTCATGGATCTAATAACCTTGGTTTTTATTATTCTTTTTTTTATGATCATTACTTGGTATGTGATAGAACCATTGTTTAGTTGGGAACAAAAACTAGATTATAAAGCAGATAACAAAAAAAATGATTTGATTCAGAGAAAAAAAATACTTTATCAGCAATTAAAAGATCTAGAGCTTGATAGAGAAATCGAAAACATTAATCAAAATGAATTTATATTAGAACGTCAAGGTTTAAAAAAAGAAGTTTCAGATATTTTAGAAGAGTTGAAAGAACAATAGTGAATCTAAAAATTATTGGATTAAAAAAAACATTTTATAATCAAATAGTCTTAGATTCGATTAATCTAGAGATAAGGCCAGGAAAAACAGTTGGATTAATTGGGCCAAATGGAAGTGGGAAAACCACACTATTAAAATGTATATCTGGTATTTCGAGTATAGATTCGGGCTTAATAAAAATAGGGCCTGAAACTATTTTACCATCTAACGAAAATTCAAGAAAAAGCACCTATTTTATTGGTCACGAGAATGGGATGTATTCTTCTTTAACTGCGTATGAAAATTTAAAGTTTATTGCAAGTATTTATAATGTTAAATCAAATATAAATTCAATTATTGAAAATGCAGGATTAAGTGATGCTGCTAATAAAATTATTGATTTTTTTTCACAGGGCATGATGCAAAGGCTGAAACTAGCTAGTTGTGCTCTTATTTCTCCCTCAGTTTTATTATTAGATGAGCCACTTACTGGTCTTGATCAAGATAGTAGAAAGTATTTTATAAATTTGTTAAAGTTATGGAAGAGAGAAGAAAAAACGATTGTGATGTCATCCCACGATATAAACTTTCTCAAAAAGTATACTAACTATTCACTTCGGCTTGACAAGGGTGAGATTAATAGATCAGATTAGATTATGCTTTTGTTAATTTGGAAAGAAATTTTATGTGAATTAAGAACCAAACAAATTATTTCAACAATGGTTTTATTTGGTTTGACTATAAGTTTAATGTTTGCATTGAGTTTTAATCTAAATAAAGAAGTATTAAGATTGATATCGCCTGGCCTTTTTTGGATAGCTATTTTATTTTGTTCTATATTAGGTATTAACAGAGTTTTTTCTTACGAGATTGAAGGTAACGGTTATTGGACCTGGATTGGGGCACCAATTGATAGGGGACTGGTCTATATATCCAAGGTCATTGTCTTAGTTATTTTCCTACTTTTATCTGAAATAATAATTGCAATTCCTTTTTTTGTTTTTTTAAATATTAAAGCTGATTTTTCAATTTTTCAATTTTTAACAATTTTAATATTTGGGACTATTTCAATAATATCAATAGGGTGTTTAGTATCTGGTCTTACCCTAAGGTCAAAAATTAAAGGTAATTTGATATCAGTCCTATTCTTGCCCATATCTACTCCTGTGATTATAGCCGCAGTTAAGAGCACAGAATTAGTTTTTGATCAAAAACCATTAAAAGAATGGAGTTTTTGGTTACTAATTTTGATAACATTTTCAACTATATTTTGTTTAACTGGGTACTTAATATTTAATTATATTATTGAAGAGTAATGCATTTTTTTTCACGCAAAATCAATAAGACTCATTTTATGATTGTTTTAATATTATCAATAGTTAATATCTTGATCATTTTATTCTTAGATCCTCCAAATAGAGCTCAAGGTATTTTTGGAAATATTTTTTATATTCATGTGCCTGTGGCATGGACAGCTTTTTTAATATATTTTTTTGTAATGATATCTGGAATTCTATTCCTTATTAATAAAGATTTATTTTGGGATTATTTAGGTCATGCATGTGCAGAAGTTGGCACGTTATTTATGTTTTTAGTTTTAGTAACCGGACCAATTTGGGCTAAGCCAGCTTGGGGATATTATTGGCCATGGGAGCCTAGACTTGCAACGAGCTTAGTATTGTTTATCATCTATTTAGGATATTTTATGCTCAGAGAGTTTGGCGGTTCCCCACAGCAGGTATCTAGATATGCTGCTGCATTAGGTATTATCGCTTTCTTGGATGTCCCTATAATATTTATATCTGTAAAGTTTTGGCTTCCTGAGATGCAGTCGCATCCGCAGGTTGGCGAATACTTTAATGGTCCAAATAGCTTACCTAGTTTACTAATAGCGTATTCATTTTTTTCATTTATAGCCTTTTCTAGTTTGATGATTAGGTATAGAGTTAGTACTTTATGTTTGTCAGAAAATAATGATTTATGATATACCTTTTAGCAACCATAATTATTGTATACGGATCAATTTTAATTTGGTTTATTCTGGAATACTTCAGAGAAAAGAATACCTTAAATAAGGAGTAAAACTCTATGGAAAGAAAGATAATCCATGTTGTTGGGACAGGGACAATTGGAGAGCCATTAATTGGTTTGTTGTGTGACTATAGAGACAAATTGGGGTTAGATGAAATCACGTTTCATAAAAATAGTCCTATTAAAGAAGACAGGTCTAAAATATTGGATTTAATTGAAAGGGGTGCAAGATTAGCTTGTGATGAGGATAAAGAAAAACAGTTTCGTAAATTAAATATGGATCCGGATTTTGAGAGTGAGCAAGCAATAAGTAGATCTTCGGTTGTTATAGATTGTACACCAAAAGGGATAGGGCATTTCAACAAAAATGAGTATTATCAAAAATTTCAAGGAAATGTAAAAGGTTTTCTTGCGCAAGGGAGTGAAGATGGCTTCGGGAAAAAATATGCACGAGGAATTAATGATTCATCACTATCTAGTCATGACAAATTTATTCAAATTGTTTCCTGCAATACTCATAATGTTGCTTGCATAACAAATACTATTGCTCTTGATGAAAGTCCTGATAATCTAGAAAGAGGTACTTTCCTTTGTATAAGAAGAGCTAATGACTTAAGCCAAAGATCTAATTTTATTCCTTCTCCTAAAGTTGGGGTTCATGATGATAATAGATTTGGAACGCATCACGCTAGAGATGCTTTCAAATTATTTCAAACTATAGGTATGGATCTAAATATTTTTTCTTCAGCAATGAAAGTTAATAGCCAATATATGCACATACTGTGGTTCCAGCTTGAGGTTAAAGAGCCAACATCCTTAACAAAGGTTAAAGATAAATTATATGCTAATGATCTTGTTGCCATGACTGAGAAAGATTTAACGAGTATGGTTTTTTCTTTTGGTCGGGATCATGGACATTATGGTAGAATTATGAACCAAACCGTTGTAGTTGAGCAATCACTTTGTGTTAATGAGCATCAGGTAACTGGCTTTTGTTTTACACCTCAGGATGGTAATTCCATGTTGAGCAGTATAGCAGCAACTGAGTGGTTACTATATCCTCACTCATATGAAGACAAGATTCAATGCTTATCAGATTTATTTTTTGATAATATTTAAAGATTTTTTTTTCATATAATATAATTTTTTATGTGACAAATAATATAATGCTTGTTGATTTTGATTTAATTAAATCAGATTTATTTTTTGAATTATTCAAAAAAAATTTTGAGACTAATTTTAATATAAACAAAAAAGATAAGATCCTTTTAGGCTTATCTGGTGGTAAAGATTCCATGGCTTTATTATTTCTTCTTATTTCACTCGAAGATTATATAATTCGAATAGCTCATGTAAATCATAAACTAAGGGTAGATTCAGATACAGACATGAATTTTGTTAAATCAATTTCTATTAATTACAATATACCGTGTTATATATCTTCCCTTAAGCCAGAAGAAATAAAAAAGGGAGAAAACTCTGAGGCCTGGGGAAGAGAAAAAAGATATAAATTTTTTGAAGAAATTTCGATAAAAACCAATATCGATTGGATTGCAACTGGTCACCATGGCAATGATAATGCAGAAACAATTCTTTTTAACCTTTCTCGTCAAACTGGATTATCAGGTTTAAAGGGGATTGCTGAAAAAAAGGATAATATTATTCGACCTTTTTTACCATTTTCAAAGGACCAAATAAACGAATTTTGTAAAAGGAATAACATTCCTTATATTGATGATGCATCTAATAAAGATCAAAAGTATTATCGAAACTATATTAGACATAGTATATTGAAGAAATGGGAATCCTTTGATAATAACATAATTAATTCTTTTATATCATCAATTAATTACTTTGCAGAATGGAATAATGCCATCGATGAATTAATTTTGATTTTTTTTTCAGATATCATTAATTCTAAAGACTCAAAAATTAAAATACCATATAGTTTAATAAATGGAATTCCCACAATAGTAATAATTAGATTAATTCAATTAGTTACATTTGATAAAACTATGCTTTGGAAAAAACATGAATTTGATGATATAAAAACCTTTATTAATTCAAAATATGTTGGAAAAAAAATATATATTAAAAACAAATGGATTTTTATTCATGATCGCTATATGATAATTGGAAAAAAATTATCTAAATCTAATATTCTTTCATTGATAAAGATAAAAATAGGAGAATCTGCAATTTTTAATAATTCTATATATAAATTATCGTTGAAAAGAAAAAAAGATATAAAAATTAAAAATAACAAAAAGAACTGTGAACATATAAATTGGGAATCAATAAAAGACAAAAAAATTGTTATAAGGTATTGGAAGAATGGTGATTTTTTTTATCCTCTCGGGATGAAATCTCGACAAAAATTAAGCGATTTTTTAATTAATAATAAAATTGATTACATCTCAAAATTAGGACAAACTGTTATGACAGCTGATGATGAAATTTTTTGGGTGTGTGGACAAAGAATTTCTAACTGGGCAAGAGTTAAAAAAGATACAAAAAGAGTAGTTTTGTTAGAAACATATAGTCAAGAGTGATTGATAAGCAAAAAGAAGTACTTACCCCGCTTTTCAGTAAAGAAATGATTGAAAAGAGGATCCGTGAACTATCATCTGATATTAATTTAAATTTTGCAGATAAAAACCCAATTTTTATTGGCGTTCTTAATGGAGGTTTTATTTTTCTATCAGATTTGATAAGAGAGATGAAGATAGAATGTGAACTTGATTTTATTAAAATTAATAGCTATGATGGTAAGAAGTCTACAGGGCAGGTTGAAAATATTATCTATAACACGACCAATATTGAAAATAGACATTTAATAATTGTTGAAGATATTATAGATACAGGATTCACAATAAATTTTTTATTGAATTATTTTAAAATTAGGAAACCTGCTTCAATTTCAATTGTAACATTATTGCACAAACCCAAATCATTAAAAATAAATTTAACCATTGATTATATAGGATTTGAAATATCACCGAGTTTTGTTGTAGGATATGGTCTTGATTACAATCAAAAATTTAGAAATTTAGATAGTATTTACATTTTAAAGACTTTAAGAAAAAAAAATAATTGAAGAAAGAATCTATTAATGACTAAACACAAGAGTCCTCTGAATAAAAATAACAATAAACCTAATAATCAAAGACAATCAGATGAGTTTCAGTGGAAGCGTGCTGGAAAAACTAGTTTGATATGGATAGGTATAATTGTTTGTGCAATCTATTTATCTAGCATTTTAACTGATTCGGATAAGAAAGAACCAGAAATTGATTATACGGACTATATAGAATTTCTCCAATCTGGTGAAATAGAAAAGGCTACTATTTTAGGAAGAGTTTTTCATGGAAAATTTAAAGAACCCAAAATTATAAATTCTTCAATTGGAGAAATTGAAACAAATAATTTTAAATTAACTCTTCCTTTTATTGATCGCACCGTAACTGATGAGTGGGATTCAGTTAATTTGATTTACACCTTTAAGGAAAAAAGAATAGATTGGACTGGCTATTTATTAAACTTACTACCCTGGATATTATTAATTGCTTTTTGGCTATTTATGATAAGAAGAATGCAGGGGGGGGGGCCTGGTGGAGTAAAAGGAATATTTAATTTTGGGAAGAGTAGGGCATCTTTATGGACATCAGATCAACCTATAGTTACTTTCAAAGATGTTGCAGGATGTGAAGAAGCTAAAGAAGAACTAAAAGAAGTTATTGATTTTCTTAAATCACCAAAACGATTTCAAAAACTAGGAGCAACTGTTCCTAAGGGTGCTCTATTAGTTGGCCCTCCTGGTACAGGAAAAACTTTGCTTGCTAGAGCAGTCGCAGGCGAAGCTGGCGTTCCATTTTATAGTCTTAGTGGAGCAGATTTCGTTGAAATGTTCGTTGGTGTAGGTGCATCTCGTGTAAGGGATTTATTTGAACAAAGCAAGAAAACCACTCCTTGTATTATTTTTATTGATGAATTGGATGCAGTAGGACGCCAAAGAGGAGCAGGTATTGGAGGTGGCCATGATGAGCGCGAACAAACTCTTAATGCGTTATTAGTAGAAATGGATGGTTTTGAAAATACTCAAAATGTAATAGTCATTGCAGCAACTAATCGACCTGATGTTTTAGATAGAGCCCTACTTAGGCCAGGGAGGTTTGATAGACAGATTGTTGTAGATATACCAGATTATTTGGGAAGGTTAGGTATATTAAAAGTGCATACCAA
>CETH01183857.1_pt1 | contig 13332 bp, 15 predicted proteins | sample 361461 | NCBI WGS metagenome assembly CETH01 (sample SAMEA2622695, study PRJEB7988) | marine metagenome | isolation source: saline water (ENVO:00002010), including
GATGCATGGTCAGGTTGAAACTAAGAAAGCTGTATTGATTAAATAAAAGTTTAATTATTAATCAAATTTGAAAGGGAGTATTATAATAATAATGCTCCCTTTTTTTTTATGAAAAATCATTTTAAATATACTATAATAGGAGCAGGTGTTATTGGCTTAGCTATAGCTGAACGTTTGAGTCGTAAATATGATAATATTCTTGTAATTGAGAAAGAGAAGAAATTTGGTTTACATACTTCAAGTAGAAATAGCGAAGTTATCCATTCAGGATTTTATTATCCAAATAATTCATTGAAGGCAAAATTATGTGTTGAAGGTAATGATATGATATATGATTTTTGTAATAAGTATAATATTCCATATAAAAAATGTGGAAAATTAGTGGTGGCAAATAGTGATAGTGAAATTATTAAACTTGAAAATATTTTATTAAGAGCGATTGAAAATGGCGTTAAAGATATTAAAGTTTTATCTAAAAAAGAGGCGTTGAATATAGAAAGCAATGCTCGTTCTGAAAAATCTTTATGGATTCCTTCTGCAGGTGTTATGGATTCTCATTTAATTATGTCAAAGTTAGAAAATTTATCTTTATCACGAGATGTTTCTATAATATATAATTTAGAGCTTAATAGTATAAATAAGAATAAAGATATATATGATATTAATTTTGTTAATGATGATGTATGTATTACAACTGAATATATTATTAATTGTAGTGGGTTGTGGGCTCATCATATTGCTAATCAGCTATTAAATGAAAAATATGAAATTGAATATTATAAGGGCGATTATTTTAAAACATCTCAAATTAAGAATCTTAATTGCCTTATATATCCGATTCCAAAAGATATATCATTAGGTATTCATGCTATCCTAAATTTAAATGGTGAGGTTTTTTTTGGACCTAACGTTTATAAAGTAGATGCTATTGATTATAAAACTGATGATAAATATAAAACACAGTTTATCAGAGAAGCAAATCAGCTTATGATACCTGATATTACTGATTTATATAGTGATTTTTCTGGTATACGTCCTAAACTTAAATATAATAATAAAATGAATGATTTTATTATAAAGGAAGAGCCAAAATTAGATAATTTTTATAATTTGATAGGAATAGATTCTCCTGGATTAACATCCTCTTTAGCTATTGCTGATTTTGTTTTTAATTTAATTGAATGAAATCAGATATAGCATTACCAGTCTCATTTGGAAATTCTAATGGGAATAAGTGAGTAGAATTATTTATTGTATAAAATTTTATATTAGGATTTAAGTGCATTATTTTTCTTTTACTTGATTCTAAGAAAGCATTTGAATCTTGAGCTTTTATAATTAAGCATGGTATTTTAAGGTTTTTAATATTTTTCCATATATACATATCAGCATTTAATCCTGTCTTATATATTTGATATTCCCAATGTTTTGAATATGTTATATGTATTTTATCGTTTATTTTTTTTATTATTGATTTTATATAGATAGATAGATTTTCATCGTTGATTTTTGAAAATACTCTTTTTTTTCTATATGATTTAAAAATATCCTCTTCATTATTATAAATCATTTTTTTATTTAATGTAGTATTTAGCCAAGGATGTATTTTTTCTCCTAGTCCCAACTTTGATAAAAATATCCATCCATATATAATTCTAGGTATAAATAATGTCGGATCTAATAATATTATTTTTGAAAATTTATTAGGATGACTTAAAGCTGATCTTAATATAATGTTCCCACCTATAGAATGTCCTAGGCCAATTATATTTCTATCATTACGGATTGAATTAATAAAATTATTATGTATAGGAACCCAATTTTTGATTTTATTTTTGTTGAAATTATTTTCATCTATTAAAAAATGATTAATATTGTATTGGTTTATGTTTTTAAACATAGCCTCATATGAATTTGGAGGAAAGCCATTTGCGTGTATAAAATGTATTTTATTGTATTTCATAATAAATTGTTACTATAATTTACTTAATACTATTTTTATAAGATAATTATTACTTTTTAAATTATATTAGTTTTATTTTAATTAATTTACATGCACCCGTAGCTCAATTGGATAGAGCGCTTGACTACGGATCAAGAGGTTGTGGGTTCAAATCCTACCGGGTGTACGATTTTATGAAAGTATATAGTCTAAAATTTAAGCAAACTATAAATAGGCCTATTAATGAGGTTTTTTCATTTTTTTCTAAGCCTGAGAATTTAGCATTAATTACTCCTAAGAAGTTAGATTTTAAAATTTTAACACCTCTCCCTATAAAAATGGCAGAAGGCCAATTAATAGATTATACTATAAAGTTATTAGGTAAAAGAATAAGATGGAGGACTATAATTACTGAATATGAAGAAGGAGTAAGATTCGTAGATCAGCAACTTAAAGGACCATACTCTATGTGGCATCATACTCATGAATTTAAAGAGGTTGATGGAGGTGTTGAAATGGTTGATAAAATATACTATGTTATGCCATTTGGATTGTTAGGTAGGATTGTTAATTATGTGATAGTTAAAAATGATTTAAATAATATTTTTAAATATAGATTTAAGATTATTAATCAATTGTTTGATGAAAATAAAAAGGAGAAATAATGAAAGTCGCAGTATTTGGAGGTACTGGTTTTGTTGGTAGTTACATAGTTGATGAATTATTGAATTCTGGATATGATATTAATATTTTAGTTAGAGATGGTAGTGAAAAAAAAATAGCTAATATTGATAAATGCAATGTTATTAATGGCGATATAAATGATTCTGAAAGTATTTCTAATACTTTGAAAGATTGTGAGGCTGTAATATATAACATAGGTATTATACGGGAATTTCAATCTGAAGGTATTACTTTTAAAAATTTACATTATGAATGTCTTAAAACAGTTGTTGATATTTCTAAAGAACAACATATAAAAAGATTTATTTTGATGTCTGCAAATGGAGTAAAGCCAAGTGGAACAGGTTATCAGGAAACAAAATATAAAGCAGAAGTATATTTAAGGGCAAATATTAGAGATTGGACTATAATTAGACCATCTTTAATATTTGGCGATTCTAAAGGTAAAGATGAATTTTGTAGTCAATTAAAAAGAGATATGCTATCATTACCATTCCCCGCACCAGCATTTTTTTCAGGTATAAATTTTTTATCGGCAGGTCAGTTTGAAATGAGTCCTATACATGTTAAAGATGTAGCTAAAATATTTGTTAATTGTATTGAAAATAATCATGCATTTAAAAAGGTATATGAATTAGGAGCTAAAAATTATAACTGGAAAGAAATTATATCCATTATATCAAGTGCATATGGTAAAAAGAAAATGACTATTCCGGCTCCAGTTCAGCCTGTTTATTTAATTGCATTATTATTGGATAGGTTTAAGTGGTTCCCTATATCATGTGATCAACTTACAATGTTGCTTGAAGGAAATACATGTGATTCTCATTTAATATTTAAGCGGTATAATATTAATCCAATAGAATTTAAATCTTCCAATCTCGATTATTTATAAAATGGAAAAAAGTAGATTATTTTTAATAATTAATGCTCTTTCTTTTTATACTTATTGGTGGTTTTCGTTTTGGGGAGCATCAATCAAACAATATCATATAGGGCCTTTGATTGCGATTATATATTTTATATTTCACTTTTATATGATATTTGATAAGAAAAAAGAATTTCAATATATGTTATTATGTATGTTCTGTGGTTTTTTGTTGGAATCGGCATTTTTTTATTTCCAATTTATAGATTATAATGGGATGCTTCCTGATAATTATTCCATTATTCCTATATGGGTAATAGTTTTATGGGGTGGATATGCTCTAACGGTTTATCATAGTTTTAATTGGATTTATGGTAAATATTATTCTTCTTTAATGATAGGAGGTTTATTAGGTCCTTTAATATATTTATCAGGTGATAGAATGGGTTGTATAAATTTTCAATATGATGCTTTTACATCATATCTAATATTGTCTCCAGTATTTGCAGTATGTTTTTTATTATTAAATTATTTCGCGGTTAAATTAAATAATGATTAGATTTATTATTATAGCTTTATCTTTTATATATACCATTTATGGATTAAATAATAATTCATTATTATCTAGTATGAATAGTAAAGAAAATTGGGTCTATCAATATACATTAGATGATATTAAGCTGTATAGGATAGAAAATGATTCATTATCTATTATTAAATTAGTTAAGGATGTTAATGTTTCTAATGATATTCTGAGTGTAATCTCAAAAATAAGTGATTATAATAATGTTATATCAAATAAAAAGATTTTCACACAAGAAATAATGCTAGATAGTCCTTCTGATACTCTTTATGGATATCAAAAAGTTAGTAATATTATTCCATTTATTAAAAATAGACATATTATTTTTAAAATGTTTAAAGTTGATGATAATCGCTTAGATTGGAAGTTATTACATTATACAGATATTTTGTTTAATAATTATAATAATGATTCTGATAAAATCTTATCATATGGAGCAGGATCTTGGCAAGTTCATAATAATCAGCTTATTCATTATTATTATATAGATTCTGAAATTTCATTACCTGATTTTTTAATAAAAAAAGCAACTGAAAGAAGTGTTATAAATATATTTAAAGATGTATTATATTTTTATCAATCTAATTAATTTATGCTAATATGGAAAGTGTTAAAATGATATATTATGTAGTCCCAATTTTTATTATACTGTTTTTTTCTATTCTTTATTCATCATTTAAGGATTCAAGTGATGTAAATGATTTTAATTTATCTTCTTCTATTTATGATTATGAACTCTTATCAATTGAAGGTGACACTATATCTATGTCAGAATTTAAAAATAAAAAAATATTAATTGTTAATGTTGCTTCAAAGTGTGGCTATACATATCAGTATTCAGGGCTACAGGATTTATATGATAAATATAAAGATGAATTAGTCGTTTTAGGTTTTCCCTCCAATGATTTTTTATGGCAGGAACCAGGTAAAAATAGTCAAATTAAAACATTCTGCTCTACTAAATATGGTGTTGAGTTTCCAATGTTTTCAAAAATATCTGTAAAGAAAGGTAAGAATCAAAATTCTTTATATACATGGTTATCAAATAAAAATTTAAACGGTTGGAATGATGCTGCTCCATCATGGAATTTTTATAAATATTTAATTAATGATAAGGGTGATTTAATTGAGATTTTTTCATCTAAGATTAAGCCTACAGATGATAAAATATTAAAATATTTTAATACTAAAACATCTTTAGAATAATTTATATTAGATTTATAATGATTATAAAATATTTAAACTATCTACATCTAATTATATATTTATCTTTTTTATATCCTATTTTTATAACTGGTAAAATTACAGATAATGAAGGTAGCCCTATCATGTATGCTAATATTTATTTAAAAGATACTTTTGATGGAACCTCTTCAGATGTGAATGGTGAATTTATTTTTGAAACTTATGAATCAGGTCTGAAAACTCTAGTTGTCAGTTATGTAGGTTTTGAATCTTATGAAGAATTACATAATATAAATGAAGATCAATTCTTTAGTATCTCACTAGCAGAAATAATAACACAGGCAAATGAAGTAGTTATTACAGCGGGATCATTCGGAGCAAGCGATGATGAAAAAGTAATAGTTTTAGATCCTATTGATATTGTTACAGTTGCTAGTTCAAGAGGAGAAATATCTGGTGCTTTAGAAGCACTACCAGGAACTCAGCCGCAAGCAGATAAACAAGGTATTTATGTTAGGGGAGGTGATGCATCTGAAGCTAAACAGGTTGTTGATGGTATGTTGATTCAAAATCCTTATTTTAGTGATGTCCCTGATATACCTCAACGAGGTCGTTTTGAACCATTTGATTTTAAAGGTACGGCATTTAGTCAAGGAGGATATTCTGCACAATATGGCCAAGCACTGTCAGCGATTGTTGATTTGCAAACTTGGAGTAGGTTTGGTGATTTTAATGCTAATACTTTTGGTATTACACCTTTAAGTCTATCTTATGGAAGAGCTTATGGGAATGATAGCACTGTATTTGGTTTGACAATTGATTATACAAATATAGAATATTTTCAAGATTTTAATAATGATGGGATTCTATCTGATTTTATAAATAATAGAACAAACTTTTCTAATCCTCCAGAGGGTATTGAGGTGAAAACAAATTATTCGAAAAAGTTTAATAAAGGTATTTATAAATATTTAGGTAGATATACAGATTATAGTCTTGGCACTGTAGATTCTGATATAGGAACAAGTTTTAATCTAAATAATAATAATTTATTTTTACTAACAACATATAAAGGTGAATTAACTGATGATTTATTAATTCAATTAGGATTATCTTATTCAGATAATACCAATGACTCAGAAATTATTATTGATAATTTTCCAGTTAATATAAATTCATATGATGATTTACTTCAGTTCCGAACAGTCCTAACTAAAAAAATATCTTCAAAAACAAAATTAAAGTTTGGGTTCCATCTTTTTGATCAGTCTAGTAAATTTATGAATTATGTATTTGATGGTTTAGAATTAGGAGTGCCTAGTGAGGATTATAGTAGAGAAGTCATTGTTAATGAATTTTTATCTACTGGATTTACTGAATTCGATTTAAAATTTTCTAAAAAAATTGCAATTAATGCAGGCTTAAGATATGAAAATTCACAATTACTTAATCAGTCTAGTTTTTCTCCTAGATTTTCATCGGCATATAAAATTGGTAAAAATAGTCAAATTTCTTATGCTTATGGTAAATTTTTTCAAACTCCGGATATGGGACTTGATCAGTGGTATAGGCAAAATAATATTATTACAGATTACAGTGATTCAGGCTTGAATTTTGAACGTTCTATCCATCATATTTTAAATTATGAATGGTCTAAGAAAGGTAAAATGATACGTTTAGAATTATTTGATAAACAATATGATAACTTAATTCTTTTGGAATCTGAAAATTGTATTGGTGAATATTGTATTAATGATTTAAATAATGAGGGCTATGGGTATTCTAAAGGAGCAGAGCTTTTTTGGAGATATGACCAAACCTTAGATGGCATAGGACAAGACATTTGGATAGCCTATTCATATTTAGATAGTAAAAGAAAATTTAAGCAATATAATGATGAAATTATTCCAAGTTTTGCTTCCAACCATAAATTAACTTTTATTTATAAAAATGGTTTTAAGCTTTCTAATGATGCTGGCTTTAATACCAGTTTAGCTATTACGGCAACTTCTGGATATCCCTATTATGATAATTGGAATAATATTCAATATGAATCTAAACCTTATCTATCTTTTGATATAGGTGGTAGTTATTTACCAAATATAGATAATGGCTTTATGGTTATTTTCTTTAATATATCTAATCCATTTGGTTATAGAAATAGCTATGGTTATAATTATATAGATTATGATATGTCGCAACTGGATCCTCCTAATGAAAAATTACCATCAAGTTTAAGAAGTATTTTTATTGGTTGTTTTATGTTTTTCTCAATAGATAAAAATAAATGAAAAGAATAACATATATATTAATATTTAGTTTGTTTTTTTGTTCTGAATATCCTCAGCAATATTATAAGTCTATGGATAGAGCATTAGTAATGTTTGAAACTAGTGAAACTGAAGCTGATTATCTTAAAGTTTCTAATTTATTCTATCGTATTTCAAATGCTGTTAAAACAGATTGGTTATCTAGTTATTATTATGCATTGTGTAATACTAGAATTAGTAGATTCCAAGATGATAATGATATTAAAGAAATTTATTTAGATAAAGCTTTAGATATAATTAATCCTTATAGTATAATTGATAGTACTAAATTAGATTCTTTAGCATATTCAGAGATTAATACTTTGAAGGCTTTAATTTATGCCGCAAAAATATCTTCTATGTCAAGTGCTATGAAATATGGGCCATTATCAGGTAGTAGTTTAGAAACCGCATTAAAATTTTATCCTAAAAATCCACGTGCTTATTTTCTTGATGGTCAGGGAAAATATTATATGCCTTCCTTTGTAGGGGGAGGAGTAGATATAGCTTTGCCTTTACTTGAGAAATCATTGAAATATTATGATGAATTTGAAGCAAGAAAATATTGGCCTAACTGGGGCCGAGAAGATTGTCAGCTATTATATGATAAGGGATTAAACTATGAATCTGAATAGTAAAATTATTAAAATTTTTATAATTTCTTTTTTCCATTTTTTATTTTGTTCTGATAATGAAGAACAATATGTAATATTAGTTTCATTTGATGGTTTTAGATACGATTATATGGAACGTATGCAAACGCCTAATTTTGATTATATTGAGAAATGGGGAGTTAAAGCTAAATCTTTAAAGCCTGTTTTTCCATCATTTACTTTTCCTAATCATTATTCTATAGCAACAGGATGTTATGCTGACAAACATAGGATATTGGGCAATGAGTTTAAAACAGAATTAGGAATGTATTCTTACAAGAATAAAAGTACAGTTCAAGATGCTAAGTGGTATGGAGCAGAACCTATCTGGGTTACGGCGGAAAAAAATAATATTATAACCGCTACTTATTTTTGGGTTGGATCTGAGGCTCCCATAGGAGGATATTATCCTACTTATTATAAAGAATATAAAAATGGGATTGATTCAAAAGAAAAGGTGGATCAGGTTATAGATTGGTTAGAGTTGCCTATTAGTGAGAGACCTCGTTTAATTTGTTTGTATTTTAATGAACCTGATCATGCTGGTCATGTTTTTGGCCCAAATTCAGAAGAGGTAAATGAACAAATTAAGGAATCAGATAATATTTTAGGATATTTAATGCGATCTTTAACTAAGCTTGATATTTATAAAAAAATAAATATGGTTATTGTTAGCGATCATGGTATGGTTTCTGTTAATGAAAACAGAATTATTAATATTGATAATTATAATATTCCAGGAATGATTGATGGTAAAGGGCCTGTAATGAGTGTTATAGATACAACTCAGACAAAAATAGTATCTGATTTTATTATACCTCATGTTAAAGTTGTATCAGCCTTTCAAAATAAAAATTTGCATTATCATAATTTAAAATATGATTATTTATTAATTGCTGATGAAGGATGGATGATGTATAATAATAGACATATTGAAGAATATAATGGAAAAATGCCAGTCAAGGGTATGCATGGATATGATTCTAATGGTATAAATATGCATGCTATTTTTTATGCATTTGGCCCAAGATTTAAAAGTGATAAAGTAATAGATACATTTGAATTAATTCATATATATCCAATGTTATGTGAAATTTTGGGTATTAATCCATATGCTAATATCGATGGAAATTTAGAAGTGCTTAGACCAATTTTAAAATAAATGGAATTGTTCTATTCAAATAATATCAAAAATGATATTATATTTTTAGATAATGTTGAATCTAGGCATTGTATTAAAGTTTTAAGAAAAACTATTGGTGATGAAGTTAATATTGTTGATGGTTTTGGCTCTTTTTATAAAGGAATAATCTGCATTGATGATATCAAGGAATGCCAAATTAAGGTTTTAAGCAAAATAGAGGACTATGATAGAAAAAATAATTATATACATATTGCAATCTCTCCAATTAAAAATAATAATAGGATAGAATGGTTTGTAGAAAAGGCTGTAGAAATAGGTGTTGATGAAATTTCGTTTATTGATTGTGAAAGAACATTAAGGCATAATGTTAAAATGGAGCGTATCCTAAAAACAGCTGTTTCTGCTATGAAGCAAACATTAAAGGCAAGTTTACCTATGATTAATGATATTTGTGATTTTGACCATTTTATAAATCATAATAAAAATTCAAATAAATTTATATGTCATTTAGAAGATGATTTAAAATCTAATATATTCGAATTTGAAGAACAAATTATTAGTAATAGTAATAGTTGTATATTAATTGGACCAGAAGGAGATTTTACTATAGATGAAATAAATAAAGCTAAGGCTCTTGGATTTAAATCAATTACATTAGGTAGAAGTAGATTGCGTACGGAAACCGCAGGAATAATAGCCTGTCATTTATTGAATATTATTAATTAGCTTATGATAAATCTTAATTTAAAAGAAAAATGGATGTTGTATGCATTAAGAGAGGCAGAGAAAGCTTTAAAAATAGATGAAGTCCCAATTGGTGCAATTATTATAAATAAAGATAAAATAATAGGTAGAGGTTTTAATCAGGTAGAAAGTTTGAATGATCCTACAGCTCATGCAGAGATTTTAGCTATTACATCTGCAGCAAATACAAATGATGATTGGAGGCTAAATGAGTGTTCTATTTATGTCACAAAAGAGCCATGTTTCATGTGTTATGGAGCTATAATTAATGCTAGGATTAGCAGTATATTCTATGGTTTTTCAGATTTGGACAAAGGCTTTAATTCATTAGGTCATAAGACTGATTTATATACTGCCCATTTAAAAACTATAGAGGGTAATATATTAGAGATAGAGGGCAAGAAAATAATTCAAGATTTTTTTAGAAAAAAGAGATAATATCTTAAATTATACTGTTAAAAAATGTGATTTTTCTTTAAGTTGGAGAGGTGTCCGAGCGGTTTAAGGTGCACGCCTGGAACGCGTGTATGGATGAAAATCCATCGGGAGTTCGAATCTCCCCCTCTCCGCATTAAAATTATGAAATTAAAACGACTTATATTCTTTGTATTAATAGGCATATCTTTATGTCAAACTATTGATAGAATAGGTTCAGTCTCTATTATAAATGGTATTTGTAATGTAGAAAATGTTGAATTAAGTAGAACCTCTTCTCCTCTTATTGGTAATTCTATTTTTAATTATGATATAATCTCTTCAGGACCTGCATCATATTGTGAAATTGCTTTTGATGATAATGGAACAAGGGTGCGTATTGATGATAATTCAATAATTAAAATAATTGTCGATAGGTATTCACGTACAATTAAATTAATGAAGGGTAGTGTATTCTTACAAAATGCTAAAACTCAAGGCAAGACATATATTAAAACTATACATAATAATGTTTATATAAATAATAATGAAGTATGGGTTTACTCAACTAATGATTTTGATCAAATTTTTTCTTTAAAATCAACTTTAAATATTTATAATGAATTTATTAAGTCTAATATAGAATTATTACCATTAATGGCTTATTATATATATAAGAATGGAGATATTCAATTTGCTAATGATATTGTTTTGCCCTATTATGTCATCCAAAATAAAAATAATCGTCAAAATATGGTAGATATAGAACCTATGGATTTATTTATTGTACCATATGATTTAATACCTGATTATAAGGCTTTAAAAATAAAAAAGAAAAATACTGATAATGGATTTTATTTTGATTTTGTAGCAGGAACGCGTTCTATTAATTCAGAAGCTTATTTAAATATTGGATTTATTCCAACTTATAAAAATAATAATTTTATAATTACTGCTAATTTAGATTTTTATTTTGATTCAAATCAAAAAATATTAAAAAAGAATTGGTTGGATAAAAATAGTTTTCTTGAAAAAATTGATTTGCGATATAAATATTCTGATTATCAGAATAGTATTTATATAAAGGGAGGAAATATTGGAAAGGTTAGCTTTGCCCACGGTTACTTAGTTAATAAAATATCAAATTCATTTGATTATCCTTTTAATAACTTTGGGATTGATATTAATTATAAATTAGATAATGATTTTATGAAATTCCGTTTTTTAGTTCCAAGTGTTAGGGACTATTTTAGAGGTGGGGGTGTTTTAGGTATGCACTCTTCAATATTTTTATCTCATAAATTCCCTTTAACCTTAGGTTTCGGTATTGTTTTTGATATGCATCAATTTAGTCATGTAAGACATACTTATGCATTTCCTGATGATTATTCTTTTGGTTTTGATAATAGGCAAGTCACAGCCGCAGAGTTTGATTTTAATTTTAATTTAATTAAAAGAATGGATTTGGATGTGTCGTTATATGGAGAATTTGTAGGTATGTGGTATCCTGATTATATCCATTATATAAGAGATAGTGGAACGGGTGATTTTGGAAGTTTTAGTAAAGTTTCACGAAAGGGAACATGGGGTGTTATGTCTCCTGGTATTGCTATTGAAATAGATAATAGACATAAGATTAAATTTGCATTGAATTATAATTCTGCAGGATATCAACCATCTTATTTTAATACTAATTATTTGTATAATAGATCTATATATTGCAGAATTGATGAACCTTTAAGTTTTAATAATCAGAATTTTATAATGTTAACAGAGCAAATTGATATGTTGAATAGTTTTGCTATCAATGAAGAACTCACTGAATTTATTCTTCCAAAAGAAATTTATCCAATGATAATCAATCAATTTAATGCATCTCCAATTAATGGATTTACTATTAAATATGATTATCAATTTAAGAATAAAGCCAATTTTTCAGCTATGTTAAGTAGGTATCAGCAAAACGTTCTTTTATCTCCTGATTATGTGTATTATACTTTAGAATCTAATATTTCTATTAGAGATGGATATTTGAAAAATATAACTAATTTTGATTTTTATATTCAAAATATTTATTTTGTTGGAGACCAAGATAAGCAGGATTTAACTTTGGGTTGCAATTTAGGTATTGCAATCACTCCTGTTATGTCTTTGATATTAGATTTATCTCAGGTATATTATGATTCAGACTTCGATGGAGACATGGTTAATGAACTGAATTTTGGTTTAAGTTTAGGAGCAAATTTTTAGTATGAATTTCAAGTCATTTATTTATATACTTATAGGTATGTCTTTAATGGGTTTATCATTAGGATATGTGCTGGGCTTTTATATTCATAAGCATAATAGTAATAATTATTGGTTTTATATGACAGTCCCATTATTTGTAATAGCATCATTATTAATTATTTATGGGGCCTTATTTTTAAAGGATTATAAAGAAATATGAAGAAAACAAATAGTAGCCAAAAAAATAAAAAAGTCTCATCAACTGATAAAAAGGGAGATTTGTTAATCCAAGTTGATGATTTAATGAATCAGCTAGAGAATGATTATGGTCCATTGATGTTAGATGAATTAAAAAAGAGGTTACGTAAAACAATCGAAGAGTTTCAAGAGGACGTAACTTCAGTATTAAAAGATGCATTTAGTAAGCATAAGTTAAAGTATAAACCATCTGATCAAAATATAGAAGATAATGGAGATGTTCCTTCTTATATATCAGATTATGAAAATAAAAAAAAGAATAAAAAAAATAAATAATTCTGTGCTAGATGGGGAGTTAGCGGTTTCCTGTAACCTGAAA
>CETH01046245.1_pt1 | contig 13315 bp, 7 predicted proteins | sample 361461 | NCBI WGS metagenome assembly CETH01 (sample SAMEA2622695, study PRJEB7988) | marine metagenome | isolation source: saline water (ENVO:00002010), including
CGGCTTGGTACGTTCAAACTTCTCTTTCGCCATTCGTCTCTACCTTTGCGTATAAAATTTCTTCTAATTCGTCGATCAGGCCATGCTTTCGCGGACTTCGTCGGCGACACCCTGTGGTACCTGTTCGTAATGATCGAAATGCATAGTGAACTGCGCGCGGCCTTGGCTCATAGAGCGCAGGTTATTAACGTATCCAAACATGTTTGCCAGCGGTACCATTGCGTTCAGCACCCGGGCATTGCCGCGCGTATCCATGCCCGACACATTGCCGCGCCGGCTATTCAGGTCACCAATAATGTCACCCATGTATTCTTCCGGGGTTACAACTTCAACCCGCATCACCGGTTCCAGCAACTTAGGCCCAGCTTTCGCCACACCCTCACGGAACGCAGCACGCGATGCAATCTCAAATGCCATGACGGAAGAATCTACGTCGTGGCTATCGCCATCCGTCAATGTCATCTTAATGTCAGTCATCGGAAAACCTGCGAGAACACCGGTCGTCGAGGCTCCCATCAGGCCTTTTTCAACACCCGGAATATATTCCTTTGGCACGTTACCGCCAACAACCGTCGACTCGAACTCAATCCCGGAGCCCGGCTCTAGCGGTTCGAAGGTGATCTTAATACGCGCAAATTGGCCGGATCCACCAGTCTGCTTCTTATGGGTATAATCGGTGTTAATCGTCTGCGAGATAGTTTCACGATACGCCACCTGCGGTGCACCAACATTTGCCTCCACCTTGAATTCCCGTTTCATGCGATCGACGAGAATTTCGAGATGTAGTTCGCCCATCCCGCTGATAATGGTCTGCCCACTCTCCTCATCGGAGGCGACACGGAAGGACGGATCTTCCTGAGCAAGGCGCGACAGCGCGACGCCCATTTTTTCCTGATCGCCTGCAGTCTTCGGCTCAACTGCAACCTCGATAACTGGATCAGGAAATTCCATACGCTCTAGAATCACCGGCTGCGCCGCATCAGACAAAGTGTCACCGGTGGTCACATTCTTTAGGCCAGCAAGCGCCACGATGTCGCCGGCGTATGCTTCCTTAATCTCCTCGCGAGAATTCGCATGCATCAGCAGCATACGGCCAACCCTTTCGCGATTATTCTTAACCGTGTTCATCATCCCATCGCCGGCACTAAGAATGCCTGAATAGAGACGCACGAAGGTAAGCGTACCCACGAAGGGGTCTGTCATGATCTTAAACGCTAGCGCAGAGAATGGTTCGTCGTCTCGGTTGGACCGCGTAATTTCCGTAGTACCGTCTTCGGAAACGCCCTTGATCGCAGCAACGTCGGTTGGTCCGGGCATGAAGTCCACAACCGCATCAAGCAACGGCTGAACGCCCTTGTTTTTGAACGCGGTACCATTAAGTACGGGCACAATAGCATTTGCTAGCGTCCCAGTACGAATGCACCTCTTGAGAATATCTTCCGATGGTTCCGTGCCTTCTTCCAAGTAGGCTTCCATGGCTTCATCGTCGAATTCAACAGCCGCCTCTATCAAACGGTTACGGTATTCCGCTGCTTCATCCGCATATTCGGCCGGGATATCCTGATACTCAAATTCAGCGCCGAGATTCTCATCTTTCCATACAATTGCTTGGTTTTTTACCAAATCGATAACCCCAAGGTACTCGGCTTCCATTCCAAGAGGCAGTTGCATAACGACCGGCGTTGCGCCAAGGCGGTCGACAATCATGTCGACGCAACGATAGAAATCCGCACCCGTACGATCCATCTTATTGACGAAGCAGATCCGCGGTACACCGTATTTATCGGCCTGTCGCCACACTGTTTCAGACTGTGGCTCTACACCAGCGACGGAATCAAACACCGCAACAGCTCCGTCAAGTACGCGCAGGCTCCGTTCAACTTCAATCGTGAAATCCACGTGGCCGGGGGTGTCTATGATATTGATACGATGATCGTTCCATTCGCACGTTGTCGCAGCCGACGTGATTGTTATTCCGCGCTCCTGCTCCTGCTCCATCCAGTCCATGGTAGCCGTACCTTCGTGGACCTCACCGATCTTATATGAACGGCCGGTATAATAGAGGATCCGCTCAGTCGTCGTCGTTTTACCGGCATCGATATGAGCCATGATGCCAATATTACGGTATCTCTCGATGGGCGTTGTACGGGGCATTGCGTTATTCCTGATCTCTCCGCTAATACGGCGCTTAGTCTACCAACGATAATGAGCGAACGCCTTATTGGCGTCAGCCATGCGGTGCGTGTCCTCGCGTTTTTTAACAGCCGTGCCGCGGTTCTCGGCTGCATCTTGCAACTCGCTACAAAGACGATCAGCCATCGTGTTTTCATGACGTTTACGAGAGGCCTCAATGATCCAGCGGATTGCAAGCGCTTGACGCCGATCGGGGCGAACTTCAACCGGCACTTGATAGGTGGCCCCGCCCACGCGGCGCGAACGAACCTCAACCGTAGGCTTCACATTATCAAGAGCATCATGGAATACTTTGACTGGATCTTGGCCCGAGCGCTTAGCGATCGTATCAAATGCCCCATAGACTATACGTTCAGCAACAGACTTCTTACCGTGAAACATAATATTGTTAATGAATTTTGTTAAAACTACATCGCTAAATTTAGCGTCCGGAAGAACTTCCCGTTTTTCTGCTGCGCGTCTCCGTGGCATTTAACCCTCCCCCTATTTCGGCCGTTTCGCGCCGTATTTGGAGCGACGCTGTCGGCGATCAGAAACACCTTGGGTATCAAGAGTGCCACGAATAATGTGATAGCGAACACCTGGCAAATCCTTCACGCGGCCTCCGCGTATCATGACGACGGAGTGTTCCTGAAGATTATGACCCTCGCCCGGAATATAACTCGTGACTTCAAACCCATTCGTCAGCCGGACGCGCGCCACTTTCCGAAGTGCTGAGTTCGGCTTCTTTGGGGTAGTCGTGTAAACGCGAGTGCAAACACCGCGTTTCTGCGGGCATGCTTCCATCGCCGGGACCTTATTGCGCGCAGGCTTCGACTTGCGCGGCTTGCGGATCAATTGATTAATCGTCGGCACGCCGTCCGTTCCTCAGTTAGTAGCGCGTGAGCGTTTAAGCCGGCTGACCGGTCATACACTAAAAGGCAAGGCGCATGATCGGGCTGGCCGATTTACGACTCACGCTGGTTGTATTCAGTTTTTCCGCGGATGATTGATTAGCAATGCTAGTCAATTTCCGAAGAGGCGCGGAATATAGTGGTGCGCTATCAACCCGTCAACAGGGTTTTTTTGCCTTGTTTTTCATTAATTTGCGGCGCAACTGAACGCGTTCCTAGGTAGTTTGCTGCGCCGCACCATATTTCTCGAATACGGCTTTACTCTGCCGGTAGAACTTCCTCTTCAATTTCCTCCGCAGGTGGAATCTGAGCAGCCTCTTCGGCTTGGGAAATTTCGGCAATTTCGCGATCCCGTTCTGCTGCAATGCTGCGCATTTTATTCATAAATGCGCCAGTTCCAGCGGGAATAAGGCGGCCTACGATGACGTTCTCTTTTAGACCAACCAAGCCGTCAACTTTACCGGAAACTGCGGCTTCTGTGAGAACACGCGTTGTCTCTTGGAACGACGCGGCCGAAATAAATGACTGGGTCTGTAACGATGCCTTGGTGATTCCCTGCAGAACAGGAAGAGCTTCGGCAGGTTTAAGGCCTTCGTCCGCTGCCTTATCGTTTTCAGAATCAAATTCCAATCGGTCAACCAATTCGCCGGACAGGAAGGTAGTTTCGCCGGGTTCGGTGACTTCGACCTTCTGAAGCATTTGTCGGGCAATCACCTCAATGTGCTTGTCATTGATCTTCACACCCTGAAGGCGATAGACCTCCTGAATTTCATCAATTAAATAGTTTGCTAGGGCTTCAACGCCCATGACGCGAAGGATATCGTGGGGCACTGGATTACCATCCATCAGAGCATCCCCGCGTTCGACAATATCTCCCTCTTGAACTGCGATCGGTTTCCCCTTTGGCAACAAATATTCGACCGGTTCGGCGTCCTTTTCCTCAGGCCGAACAAAAACGCGGCGTTTATTTTTATAATCCTTCCCAAATTCTACACGTCCTTCGGTATCACTAATAATTGCGAAATCTTTTGGTTTCCGGGCCTCAAAAAGCTCTGCCACCCGTGGCAAACCACCCGTGATATCGCGGGTTTTCGATCCCTCGAGAGGGATGCGGGCGAGCACGTCGCCCGCATGGACATTTTGGCCGGCCTCAACCGATAAAATCGCATCTACCGAGAGAAAGTAGCGGGCTTCAGCGCCAGATTCGAGAGTAATAACTTCTCCCTTTTTGTCACGCAGAGTGATACGAGGCCGAAGATCGGTTCCCTTCGGTTGCTGCTTCCATTCCACAACTGTCTTATATGAAAGCCCAGTTGCTTCGTCGGTAATATCGCGCATCGACACGCCGTCGACGAGATCCATGAAATTAGCCGTTCCTTCTTTTTCAGAGATGATAGGACGAGTGTAGGGGTCCCATTCGGCGAGACGATCACCACGTTCAACATTATCTCCTTCGTCTTTAAGAAGCTTGGAGCCATAGGGTATGCGATAGGATGCTCGTTCGCGGCCCTGATCGTCAACTAGAACGATTTCCGTGTTGCGCGCCATTACTACTGGCATTTTGTTGCGATCTATAACAACATTCCGGTTGTTAATCTTCACAGCCGCATCGAATGATGCTTCAACACTGGACTGTTCGGCGCCACGTTGCGCGGCACCCCCGATATGGAAAGTCCGCATCGTCAGCTGGGTTCCAGGCTCCCCGATCGACTGTGCCGCGATTATACCAACAGCCTCGCCCATGTTGACCGGCGTACCGCGAGCAAGATCGCGGCCATAACATGCAGCACAAACACCACCCTTGGTTTCACAAGTCAGTGCCGAGCGGATTTTAATGGATTCAATCTCCGCGTCGTCAATTTTCTCGGCTAATGCTTCGTCGACCAGCGCTCCTCTTTTAGCCAACTTGCCGTCTTCGACCGGATCGAGAATATCCTCCGCAAGCGTCCGTCCAAGCACGCGCTCAGAGAGGGGTTCTAGAACGTCTCCACCTTCGATCATCGCAGATACCGTCAGGCCGTTCTTGGTTCCACAATCGTCCTCAGTCACGGTGCAGTCCTGCGCAACATCAACTAACCGCCTAGTTAAGTATCCTGAGTTAGCGGTTTTGAGCGCTGTATCGGCAAGGCCTTTACGCGCGCCGTGTGAAGAATTGAAGTACTCCAACACCGTCAACCCTTCTTTGAAGTTAGACATTATCGGCGTTTCGATAATTTCACCCGATGGTTTCGCCATTAGACCGCGCATTCCGGCCAACTGTTTCATCTGTGCAGCGGAGCCTCGCGCACCGGAATGTGCCATCATATAAACTGAATTCACCGGCTTTCCCGGCTCAACACGCTCCAAACCTTCCATCATTGCATCAGCGACGTTATCCGTGCACTGCGACCATGCGTCGACAACCTTATTGTATTTTTCACCCTGAGTGATCAGGCCATCCTGATATTGTTTTTCGTATTCCTTAACTTGGTCTTGGGTCTCATTGACGAACTTTTCTTTTTCGGGGGGTATAAGCAAATCATCCTTACCGAAGGAAATACCCGCCTTGCACGCATATGAAAAACCGAGGCCCATCATGCGATCAGCAAAGATCACGGTATCCTTCTGACCGCAGTGGCGGTACACGAGGTCGATCACGTCCTGAACATCTTTCTTTGTCAGGACCTTGTTTAGAACATCGACCGGTACAGCCGTACTCTTCGGCAGAATGTGCATAATAAACATTCGGCCGGCCGTGGTCTGCACGCGGCGGACAACCTCTTTACCTTCATCGTCAACAGTATCCAAACGCACTTGCACTTTGGAGTGCAGTGTAATTATGCCGGCGTCAAGCGCCTGCTCAACTTCGCCAGTTGAACCGAACGCCATACCCTCGCCCGGCTCACCTTCGCGTTCTAGGCTGAGGTAGTACAGCCCAAGGACAATATCTTGGGACGGCACGATGATGGGCTTACCATTAGCGGGACTAAGGATGTTGTTTGTCGACATCATCAACACACGGGCTTCGAGCTGCGCCTCCAGCGAGAGGGGGACATGAACCGCCATCTGATCGCCGTCAAAGTCAGCATTAAACGCTGTACAAACCAGCGGATGTAATTGAACTGCCTTACCTTCGACTAACACGGGCTCAAACGCTTGGATACCGAGACGATGCAGTGTCGGAGCCCTGTTTAGCATAACAGGATGCTCGCGGATAACCTCCTCCAAAATATCCCAAACTTCTGGGCGTTCCTTTTCAACCATCCGCTTCGCGGCTTTAATTGTGTTCGCCATTCCGTAAAGTTCTAGCTTCGAATAGATGAAGGGCTTAAACAGCTCGAGTGCCATCTTCTTGGGCAAGCCGCATTGGTGTAGTTTTAATTCTGGACCAACGACAATAACCGATCGGCCAGAGTAGTCGACACGCTTTCCGAGCAGATTCTGACGGAAGCGACCCTGTTTCCCCTTCAGCATATCGCTTAGGGATTTCAGTGGCCGCTTATTAGCGCCAGTGATCGTCCTTCCCCGACGGCCGTTGTCGAATAGAGCGTCAACAGCTTCCTGTAGCATACGCTTTTCATTACGGACGATGATGTCCGGCGCACGTAATTCTATTAGTCGTTTAAGCCGATTATTCCGGTTTATTACCCGTCGATACAGGTCATTTAGATCAGAGGTTGCGAAACGGCCACCGTCCAGAGGCACAAGTGGACGCAACTCCGGCGGAATAACCGGGATAACTTCTAAGATCATCCATTCAGGGCGTGCTCCAGATTCAATGAAAGATTCGACCAACTTCAGGCGTTTTACATATTTCTTCCGCTTGGCCTCTGAACCGGTTTCTTTCATATCTACGCGGAGTTCCTCACGTTCCTCTTCGAGGACAATTTCTCCCAACATCTTCTTAAGCGCCTCTGCACCAATCATGGCCTCAAACGCATCTTCGCCATACTCGTCCTGTGCCTCAATAAAACCTTCCTCAGAGAGTAACTGACCCTCTTCAAGCGGCGACAACCCGGGTTCAGTAACAATATAATTTTCAAAGTACAAAACCCGCTCGACATCTTTAAGCGTCATGTCAAGTAAGAGCGCAATCCGGCTGGGCAGTGATTTAAGAAACCAAATATGGGCAACTGGTGAGGCCAGTTCAATGTGCCCCATCCTCTCTCGACGGACTTTGGAAAGCGTTACCTCAACACCGCATTTCTCACAGATGATACCGCGATACTTCATACGCTTGTATTTGCCGCACAAGCATTCATAGTCTTTGATCGGACCAAAGATTCGGGCACAGAATAGACCATCCCGTTCGGGTTTAAAGGTCCGGTAATTGATGGTTTCCGGCTTTTTGATTTCACCATAGGACCATGAGCGTATACGTTCAGGGCTCGCGATGGATATCTGAATCTGGTCAAAACTCTGAGCGGTACTGACCTGGCCGAAGATGTTCATCAATTCATTCATTTGCCGTCTCCTGGCATCTGTGGGCATCGCCGAAACGCGATAGCAGATACTGTTTCAAGTAATGTCGACTTCGCCTAAATCTAAGCGTTATGATTCTTGGTTCAATTCTACGTTGAGGCATAGTGATTTAAGTTCCTTTACTAGGACGTTAAAGGATTCTGGGATACCTGCCTCGAAGGTATCGTCACCACGCACGATCGCTTCATATACTTTTGTACGTCCTGAAACATCATCTGATTTGACCGTTAACATTTCCTGCAACGTGTAAGCAGCACCGTACGCTTCGAGCGCCCAAACTTCCATTTCGCCGAAACGCTGGCCACCAAACTGCGCCTTTCCCCCCAGAGGCTGCTGGGTGACAAGACTATATGGACCAATCGAACGAGCATGGATCTTATCATCGACCAAGTGATGCAGCTTCATCATGTAGATGTAGCCAACCGTAACTGATCTAGCGAATTGCTCACCAGTGCGCCCGTCGAAAAGATTCACCTGACCCGACGATTCGAGACCCGCCTGCTCTAGTAACTCGACAATATCTTCTTCATGCGCGCCGTCGAACACCGGTGTTGCCATCGGCACTCCGGGACGGAGGTTTTCCGCGAGTTCGATCACTTGGTTCTCATCCAAAGACGAAATATCGTCTTCGAATGTCTCCTTTCCATAGATCTCCTTCATCTCATTCTGCAGCTGCGCAATCTTACCCTCCCGCACCGCTTTCTCGAGCATATCGCCAATTTTCTTGCCAAGTCCGGCCGACGCCCAGCCGAGGTGTGTTTCAAGGATTTGCCCAACGTTCATTCGGGACGGCACGCCCAATGGGTTAAGCACGATATCAACGTTCGTACCATCCTCGAGATAAGGCATATCCTCGAGCGGAGAGATTTTAGAAATCACACCCTTATTACCATGACGGCCCGCCATTTTGTCGCCGGGTTGAAGCTTCCGCTTCACTGCAACAAAAACCTTTACCATCTTCATAACGCCCGGCGGCAGTTCATCACCGCCTTGTAATTTTTCAACCTTATTCTCGAAGCGATCCTGGAGACGTTTTTCACTTTCGTTAAACTGTTTCCGGAGCGCCTCAACGTTCTCCATAATCTTCTCATTTTTAACGTTAATCTGTGCCATCTGGCGAGGAGTCATATCGTTGAGTATTGCCGGCGTAATACGAGATCCATCGCTAACTTGCTTGGGGCCGGAAACTACTGTTTGATTGGTTAAAAGATCTTTCAGGCGTGCCGAAAAAGAACGTTCCAGTATAACGAGTTCGTCACCGCGGTCCTTAGCGAGACGCTCTATTTCCTCGCGCTCTATGGCCATCGCCCGCTCGTCTTTATCGACGCCACGGCGAGAGAATACACGGACCTCAACAACCGTACCGGCGACACCTGGCGGCAGTTTTAGAGATGTGTCGCGAACATCGGAGGCTTTCTCACCAAAGATTGCGCGAAGGAGTTTCTCCTCCGGCGTCATAGGGCTCTCGCCCTTTGGCGTAACCTTGCCCACCAAAATATCGCCCGGATTAACCTCAGCGCCGATATAAACTATACCGGCTTCATCAAGGTTCTTTAGGGCCTCTTCACCGACGTTAGGGATATCACGGGTAATTTCTTCTTGGCCCAGCTTGGTGTCGCGGGCCATGATCTCAAATTCCTCGATGTGGATCGAGGTGAACACATCGTCTCGCACAATACGTTCAGAGATAAGTATTGAGTCCTCAAAATTATAACCGTTCCATGGCATGAACGCGACGAGAACATTTCGACCAAGCGCCAACTCTCCAAGTTCAGTCGACGGGCCATCAGCAATAATATCTCCCCCCTGAACTTGGTCGCCAACTTTGACCAGCGGTCTTTGGTTTATACAAGTGTTTTGATTTGATCTTTGGAACTTGAGGAGATTGTATATATCAACACCTGGAGACGAAAGGGATGTCTCGTCAGTAGCCCGGATAACTATGCGAGTGGCATCAACCTGATCGACAACACCTGGGCGCTTGGCTGTAATTGCCGCTCCCGACCCGCGGGCCACTGCCTCCTCCATACCAGTGCCGACGAGCGGTGCCTCCGCGCGGACTAGCGGCACCGCCTGACGTTGCATGTTCGAACCCATCAGGGCGCGGTTAGCGTCGTCGTTCTCAAGGAAAGGAATTAGAGCCGCCGCTACCGAAACCAGCTGTTTCGGCGAAACATCAATCATATCAATGGTTTCGGGGCGCGCCATAATAAATTCACCACCCTGACGACAACTCACAAGCTCTTCTGTAAATTTGCCATTTTTGTCGAGCGGCGCGTTCGCCTGAGCAATGGTATACTGTCCTTCCTCGATAGCGGAGTGATAGACAACTTCATCAGAGACCTTGCCGTTAGCTACACTTCGATAGGGGGTTTCGATAAAGCCGTATTGGTTGACTCGCGCATAGGTCGCAAGAGAGTTAATTAGACCGATATTAGGGCCTTCTGGTGTCTCTATCGGGCAGATACGGCCGTAATGTGTTGGGTGAACATCGCGGACTTCAAAGCCCGCACGCTCTCGTGTCAAGCCGCCGGGTCCAAGCGCCGAAAGGCGTCGTTTATGGGTAATTTCACTAAGTGGATTAGTTTGATCCATAAATTGGGAAAGCTGCGATGAACCGAAGAATTCACGCACAGCAGCTGCTGCGGGTTTAGCGTTAATCAAGTCGTGCGGCATAACAGAATCCAGATCAATCGAACTCATACGCTCGCGTATTGCGCGTTCCATCCTGAGCAGACCAATGCGGTATTGATTTTCCATTAATTCGCCAACGGATCGCACTCGGCGGTTACCAAGATGATCTATATCATCTATCTCCCCTCGCCCATCTTTGAGATTAACGAGCGTTTTTACCACAGCGAGTATGTCCTCTCGCCTCAAGACACGCAGCGAGTCCTCGCCCTCGACTTTGAGACGCGCGTTCATTTTTACCCGGCCAACTGCGGAAAGGTCATACCGCTCCGCATCGAAGAATAAGCTCTGGAACATTGTTTCGGCGGTCTCAAGGGTTGGCGGCTCGCCCGGACGCATAACACGGTAAATATCCATCAGTGCTTCCTCGCGCGACCGATTCCGATCAACTGCAAGAGTATTGCGGATATAAGGACCAATATTCGTGTGATCGATTGCCAGCGTACTAAAAGACTTCACTCCCAACTCACATAGTGTAGCAAGGACCTCTTCATCGATCTCGTCACCGGCCTCCACGTATATCTCGCCGGTAGACTCGTTTATAATATCTTCGGCAAAGTAGCGGCCAAGCAAATCCTCATCTTTTACGAGGATTTCTTTCAGACCATCTTCTTTAAGCTTGCTGACAATGCGCGGGGATAGTTTTTCGCCCGCTTCAAGGGCTACATTACCCGTCTTAGCGTCAACTAAATCATGAGTCAGCTTGGCACCCCGCATGTTCTCGGGATCAAACGCCGTTTTCCAAGCATCCTTCGCAGAGGTAAATGTGATCCTGTCGTAGAAATAATGGAGTATGTCTTCAATGCTCATCCCTACGGCTTGCTCGGGCGGTAACTGACCGCCCTCCTCCGACAGTTCGAGGCGCTTTCGCGCCGTCTCGTCAGAATCGAGTGCCATAAGTAGCGTCGTTACTGGAAGTTTACGCCTACGGTCGATCCGAACGTGGACGATATCCTTAGCGTCGAACTCAAAGTCAAGCCAAGAACCACGATAAGGTATGACGCGTGCGGCGAACAAGAACTTACCGGAAGAATGCGATTTTCCTTTATCATGATCGAAGAAAACGCCCGGGGAGCGATGCATTTGCGAGACGATCACCCGCTCAGTCCCGTTCACGACGAATGTGCCCATGTTGGTCATCAAAGGCATATCACCCATGTAAACGTCCTGCTCTTTGATATCACGAACAGAACGCGCACCAGTTTCCTCGTCAACGTCAAAAACTACCAAGCGGAGGGTTACTTTAAGGGGGGCCGCAAACGTGATATCGCGCTGCTGGCACTCCTCAACATCGTATTTAGGATGCTCCAATTCGTAGGATACGAATTCCAGCGTACCGCGCTCGGAAAAGTCGCTTATGGGAAAGACCGACTTAAAGACTTCCTGAAGTCCGCTATCATCGCGTTCCTCTATCTGACTGTAGATCTGCAGAAAGGCGTCATAAGAGCTTTTTTGTACCTCAATAAGATTGGGCATTGGGGCGACTGCTCGAATGCGTCCGAAATCCTTACGAATGCGCTTACGTTCTGTAAACGACTTTGCCATGGCGACCTCTCACAGATTCAATTGTAGCCTGCGCAGTGGCACAGACTGAAAAATATGTACGAACGGTGCCAGACCGCAATCAATTGCGGCTGGCAACCGTCCAATAGACTTTACTGACATAGCGCTAAGCGTCATTATTTGACTTCGACTGACGCTCCCGCTTCCTCCAGCTTGACTTTGATCTCGTCAGCTTCTTCCTTACTGACACCTTCCTTTACCGGCTGGGGCGCGCCCTCGACCAAGTCCTTGGCCTCTTTTAGGCCTAGACCAGTGATAGCACGCACTTCCTTAATGACATTGATTTTCTTGTCTCCAGCACCGGCAAGAATTATATCAAATTCGTCCTTTTCTTCCACTGCGGCGCCGGTATCCGCCCCTCCAGATGCCGCTACGGCAACTGGTGCGGCAGCCGACACGCCCCATTTTTCTTCTAGCATCTTCGACAATTCAGCCGCCTCTAGGACGGTTAGGTTAGACAGATCATCAGCGATCTGTTCGAGATTTGCAGCCATTTCTTGTTTCTCCTTAGACTTGAACTAATTAACTGATTATCGGCTCAGGCGGCTTCACCCTTTTCAGCCCGCGCCGAAAAGACTCGGGCGAGTTGACCGGCAGGTGCTTGCGTTACACTTGCAATTCGGGTGGCCGGTGTCTGGATCATGCCGACTAATTTGCCGCGAAGTTCGTCAAGCGAAGGTAGCTTAGCGAGCGCGGTAACAGCCGATACATCCAAAGCCTGTTCGTCAAGACCACCGCCCAGAACAAAAAACTTATCGTTGCTATCAGCGAATTTGACCGCAATGCGTGCGGCCGCTACAGGATCATCAGAATAGGCGATCGCTGTTGGTCCATTGAACAGGTCGCTCAAATGCTCGAATTTCGTGCCTTTGAGCGCGAGACGTGTGAGCCGATTTTTAGTCACTTTGAAGCTGGCGCCCGCATCCCGCATTTCCCGGCGCAGTTCTGTTGATTGCGCGACCGACAAACCATTCTGGCTGGTCACGACAACAAGAGTTGCTCCTGAAAAAGCTTCATTGAAGGCGGCGACCAGTTCTTCTTTCTGTATCCGGTCCACTCAGTCGTCTCCACTTTTCTGGAACCGGACGCCATTTTGGCGACCTAGTTCCGGTTGCGTTTGGATACGTGGCCAACCACGAATCCGGTTCGCCTGTCCCAGAAGTTCAAGCCATCGACCGCTGACAATAGGTCTGCGGAAAATTGCCCGTTCTCCCGTCTATGCAGGCGGTTAAGCCATTACCCGTACGCAGTATTACTACTACCAACGGACCTGCAGTCTCGGACAGGTCGGAGCCATTGTTTCGCATACGTGCGACGCTAGTGGCTCCTCTTCACGCCCCCAAAGGGCGTAAATTTCGTTTAGCCTTGGCCAGCCCGCTCTAGAAGCGGCCCCACGTCCAGCTTGATTCCCGGTCCCATTGTAGAAGAGATAGAAATCTTTTTAATATAAATACCTTTTGCACCCGAGGGTTTCGCCTTATTTACAGCGTCCACAAGTGAACAAATGTTTGCAG
>CETH01010490.1_pt1 | contig 13311 bp, 12 predicted proteins | sample 361461 | NCBI WGS metagenome assembly CETH01 (sample SAMEA2622695, study PRJEB7988) | marine metagenome | isolation source: saline water (ENVO:00002010), including
TTTTTTTTGTTGCTTTTACTAAGTTCTATATATGAATATGCTGCACCTGACATCAATATTGTCACAATGAAGAATATAATGGATACTGTTAAAGCACTATTCATCTAATTTTCTCTCTAATGCACTGCCAAGGCTTATAATAGATGGAACCCAAATTCCTACAAAAATTGCTTCCAATTTAGCGTCATCAGCAAAAAACCAAAGTGCTACTGAAATCAAAAAAGATAAAAATGCTGAAACCATATATAGCCATGTAAAAGTAGTAAAATTTTTCATTTTTTCTCCTAGATTAAAATATAAACTTATTAAATTTTATACAATAATTAAAAAAAATGCTTGTAAGAAATTAATAATTTATGATTATTTTATATGATAATAATTGTGTTGTGTGCAGATCTTTCAAAAATTGGATAATTAGAAGAGATAAAAAAAATGTTTTGAGCTTCATTCCAAATGATTTTGAATCTGTTAAGAATAAAAAAATAAAAGTAAATTTAGAATTTCCAATTAACACAATAATCTTTATCGATGAAAATAAGGTTTACAAAGGCTCAAGGGCAATATTTCTAACATTATCTAAAACTGGAGGATTTCTAGGCATTATTTCTCAAATACTTGCTACTCCTATTATTAGTTACTTGCTTCAAGGTCCATATGTGATTTTTGCAAAAAACAGAGGGAAATTCGCTCGATTTTTTAATGGTTAAACTATACATTTTAATGAATATAAGGAGAATCGTATGCCCACAGAATTTTTACAAAAAAGATTAAAGAGAATTGATTCATTTTTACAAAAAAATTACATAGATACAGAAAAAATTCCTGGAGCTCAAATACTAGTTGCAAAGAATGGGCGGGTTGAACATTTTTCAAATCTTGGGCTTGCAGATGTTGCCAGAGATAAACCTGTGGAAAAAGATTCCATATATCGTATAGCTTCTATGACAAAGCCCATAACAAGTGTTGCTATGATGATGTTATACGAGCAAGGTAAATTTCAACTCAATGAACCAATTAGTAATTTTATTCCAGAATGGTCTAAACCCAGAGTTTATGATAAAGGAAATTATCCTAATATAAAAACAAAATCTGCGAAGAGAGAAATTACGTTTAGAGATTTACTTTCTCATCAAGCTGGATTATCTTATGGTCGAGATCAAAAAGATCCAGTAGATTTACAATATCAAAAAGAAATAAAACCAGAGTATTTAGGTCCATTCCGAACGGTTGCTTCATCATTGTTCAGTTCCAGAAATAAGAATACAAACTTAGAAAATAAGCCGGATTTGTCTGATTTTTCCAAAAAATTATCCGAATTCCCTTTATTATATTCTCCTGGAGAGAGATGGAATTACTCCTATGCAACAGATTTATGTGGATACTTAGTTGAAGTTATTTCAGGTAAAAGCTTTGATAAATATTTGTATGAAAATATTTTTGAACCCTTAGAAATGATTGATACTTCTTTTTCTGTTTTAGGAGAAAAAATCCCAAGATTTGCATCTTCATATAGAGCAGATATTAGTAATAAATTTTTACTATGGGAAGATAGTGAAAAAAGTAATTTTACCCAAGAACAATATATATGTTTAGGAGGAGCAGGATTACTTTCTACTTCATTAGATTATTTTAATTTTTCTCAAATGTTGCTAGACGGTGGTAAGTTTAAGAAAGAAAGATTGTTAAGTAGAAAAACCGTAGATTTTATGACATCTAATCATCTTAGTGGAGGAAAATTTTTATCAGATATGGCATTATCTGGCAAATGGACTGAAACAACTTTTGATGGAGTAGGGTTTGGTTTAGGATTTTCAGTGGTTATGGATACGATTAGTCATCAAGTACCAGGATCCAAAGGTACTTATGCATGGGGTGGTGCACTTAATACTGCTTTTTGGGTAGACCCTATGGAAAAAATTGTTGTTATATTTATGACACAATTATATCCATCCGATAGATACCCAATTCGTCGTGAATTACAAATATTAGTAAACTCAGCATTAAATATTTAGCACAGCCTAATATTTAAGATTTTTATTTGTAAGATTATCCTTAGTAATTTTCACCTTTGATGGTCTACCAGAGAAAAAAAGTAATAACTCTATTGGTTCACCAATAATTTTTGTTTCACTATTTAAGCTTTTATTTATTTTTTTTCCATAAAAGCTTTTAGTTAAGGTCATACTATATTCATCATTAAAAATAATATCTATATTTTCTATATTTTCTAATTTTTTATTTTGAAAAGATGAGAGTAATTTTACACATTCCCAAAGTACTAAATTATCATGAATAACAGTTCTATCTACTCTTAACGGCCTTATGATATCTTCGGTATGAATAACATCTTCAATTATATTAAATTTCATACCTAAGACTCCAAATTTAGACCTAACGGGGTTTCTTTTTTTTGATAATCTCTTTACAGCGTCATCTATACCGAGTGAAGTCATTTTCTTTTGCCAATTAATCATTGATGTTGTTATAAGTCTTCGTTCAAATAAAAGTTCAAATATTAATTTAGGTATTGATTTCCAACCTAAAGATATAGGTAATCTATCAAGTAACATTATATGATTTACAACTTCACCAACTGACCAATCAGCACATAAACTTTCTTTATTCCACTCATCTTTAGATAATTCTTTTACTATAGATATTAAGAAATTTCTTTCATTATTTATGCATATCATAAGTTTTTTTTTATCTATCTTCATAAACTTTATTATATCTTTATTAGTTATTAATTTGTTATATTATTGACTTAAGTAATTAATTACTAAAATTAAGGTAAAACAATGATTCATGAATTTCGAATATATGACTTAGTACCTGGAACACTAGATAAATATTACGATTCTACTGGTGCGATGATAGAAAAAAGACTGGAGTATTCTCCACTAGTTGGATACTTCCATACTGAAATAGGACCTCTTAACAGAGTTTTACATATTTGGGAGTATGAAGATCTTAATCACAGAGCCAAAATTAGATCTAAAGTTGTTTCAGATGGAATATGGCCACCACCAAATAACTCTATTTTACTAAATCAGCATGTTGATATATTCTTCCCCGCTCCTTTTATGCCAAAATTTGATAGAAAGCGTAATATCGGTCCAATATTTGAATTAAGACTTTATAAATATCCTCCAGGAACTATACCTTTGGTCATTGATGCATGGAGCAAAAAAATAGAATCTAGAATGACATTGTGTCCTCCTGTTGGTATTTGGTACTCGGAACTTGGTGGGGTAAATCAGTGGGCGCATATGTGGGCTTACGAAAGTTTTGAACATAGGGCTGAAGCAAGAAAGCAATTTCAGTCAATTGGTTGGCCTCCTGATTCAAATGTATCTCCTATGAGTATGCAGAATATGATTATGTTAGCAGCAAAATTTTCTCCAATACAATAAGGTGACTGAGTATAAAGTTTTTGATACTTCACTTGGCTGGATAGGAATTATTTCAAGTTCAAAAGGACTAGTAAAATCCTGCTTACCTAAGAAAAATTATACTGAAGTTATGGAATTTATAAAAAGCCAAGAATTTTCCCCAAATAAAACAGAAAATTTAAATGAATTATCTAAAATGGTTATTGAATATTTTGATGGAAAAAAAATCAATCTAACTAGTATAGAAATAGACTATCAAAATAAGGGAAGTTTAATAGAATTTTGGAAAACTTGTAGAAAAATTCCATTTGGTGAAACAAGAAGCTATAAATGGTTGGCTGAAAATTCAAAAAAAAATAAAGCCTATAGATATGCAGGATTATCTATGTCTAAAAATCCTCTTCCGTTATTTATTCCTTGTCATAGAGTTATTAGTTCAGATGGAAATATTGGAGGGTTTCAAGGGGGAAATATTATGAAAAAAAAATTGATTGAATTAGAAAAAAATAATACTATTTCGTAGATTCTTGTCCAGTTAAAGATCTAATTCTTTCAAAGAAAATATTTGATCCATCTACAAGATGAGGAATCTCAAGTTGAACGGGATTGTCATTACTGTTTTGAGATATAATTTCTAAAATCACTTTACGATTTCCAGGTGAAAATGCACACGCATCAAATATTTCTTCAATAATTTTCTCATCAGATGATTTATTTCCTGTATCTTTTACTTTGATATGAATAGCTTCTAATTCTACTTTTTCAGAAGGGTTATCTTTTATAATTTTTTCTTTATTTAGTGTACCTACTTGATCATTAATCATAGGTTTTGGTTCATTGTACGAATTGAAATTTTTTATATTATTTTCTTCCACAAGATTACCTTCATTTTTTTGAATTTTGTTTAGCTCATAAATATTATACTCGTCTACATGTATTGTGAGTTGGTTAAATCTATCTTTTACAACTCCAGTTATAGAAATAAAATTCCCTTTCATCCAAACTTCAGGATTTTTCTCAAGAATATTTGGCCATATAATCAATTCAATATTTCCATCAAGAAGAGATAGATCTACAGATAAAAATTTCTCATTATTTTTTTTGAATAATTCTCTAATTTCATTTACTTGTCCAATTATTGCTTTTTTTTGGTTAATCATATCGCTACTTAGGTCAGATGCATAAACCAATACATTTTCTGGTTGCATTTTCATCTCTTTAGAAAAAGGGCTTTCTGTAATTTCTATTCCCAGTAATTCTCTTTCCCATAAAACTTTTTCTTGGTCATCTGTTTTTGCAATATTTTCTATATCAATATTAGCTGTAGGGGTCGGGACTGATTGCCCAAGCATGTCAAACATAGATGTTTGACCACTCTCTTTTAGTTTTGTTTGTGTTTGATTTAAAGAAATTATTTTATTTATCGAATTAAGTATGTTTGTTCGATCTCCAAAAGTATCAAAAGCTCCGACTTTTACTAAGCTTTCTAAAACTCTTCTATTCATAAATTTGGAATCTATTCTTTTACATATATCATCAAAAGTGAAGAATTTACCTTCCGAATCTCTCACTTCTACCATAGATTCTACTGCGATGTTTCCGACATTCTTAACAGCAGAAAGCCCAAATCTAATACAGGTATTACCTTGGTTATTTTTTTCAATTGAAAATTTAGAGTATGAAGAATTAATATCTGGGGGCAAAATATCAATCCCTAATTTATTAGCTTCTCTAATTGCTTGCCCAATTTTGTCTGGGTTTCCGATAGAAGAATCTAGGATTGCTGTCATATATTCGATTGGATAGTTCGACTTAAGGTAGGCTGTCCAGTAAGCTATGTATGCATAAGAAATAGCATGTGCTTTATTAAATCCATATCCAGCAAAAGGCGTTATTAGGTCAAAAACTTTATTTGCTTGTTGTTCGGAGTAATTTTTTTCTATAGCACCATTAATAAATTTTTCTTTTTCTTTTTCCATTACTTCAGGGATTTTTTTCCCCATTGCTTTACGTAGAATATCTGCTTCACCAAGTGTATATCCTCCAAATGCTTGAGCAATTAACATTACTTGGTCCTGGTAAACTATCACTCCATAAGTAGATTCTAATAGTTCCTTAAGATCATCATGTGGATATGTGATTTTTGCTTTTCCATGCTTTGCATCAATGAAAGTATCTATTTCTTCCATTGGGCCAGGCCTATACAATGCAATCATAGCTGCAATATCGTTTATAGATTTAGGTTTTAACTCTTTTATATTTTTTCTCATTCCTTGAGATTCGAGTTGAAAAATACCAAATGTATTACCCTCACTAAGAATATTGAATGCTTTGTCATTATCTAGTGGTAATGAGTAAACGTTAATCTTTTCTCCAGTATTTTTGTGAATTTGATTCACGCATTTATCTATTATTGATAGGTTGGCTAGGCCTAAGAAATCCATTTTTAGTAAACCTACGTCTGCTACAGGATTCATAGAATATTGAGTTGTTGGGGTAGAATTTTCTTGATTTTTGTCTCTAGTAGATCTTTGCAAAGGAACAAAGTTTGTTAAGGGCTCTTCTGATATAACTATCGCAGCTGCATGAGTACTTGCATGCCTCACAGATCCTTCAACTCTTGTTGCCATATTATATAAATTTTTTGCATCATCATTAGCATCGATTTCAGACTTTAATTCTTTCGATTCACTTACAGCTTCTTTCAAGTTAATACCTAAAGTCATAGGTACCATTTTAGCCATTTTGTCTGAAAGGCTTAAGGGTAATCCCATTGCTCTAGCTGTATCTCTTATGGCTGCTTTTGCACCTAAGGTTCCAAACGTGATAATTTGCGCAACATGATCTCTGCCATAATGGTCTATGCAATATTTGATTACTTCTTCTCTTTTATCATCCGCAAAATCCATATCAATGTCTGGCATTTCTCTTCTTTCAAGGTTAAGAAATCTTTCAAAAAATAAATCATATTCCATTGGATCTATTTGCGTTACTTCTAAACAAAAAAGTACCAGACTTGATGCTGCTGAACCTCTTACTGCAGATAGTATTTTTTTCTCATTTACAAAATTAAAAATGTCCCAACAGACCAAAAAATAGTCTGCAAAATTTGTTTCTTCGATTATTCCTAATTCATAATCAAGTCTCTCTATAAGTTTGCTTTCAGGATTAGAATATCTTTTTCTCAATCCTTTATAACTAAGTTCTTTTAGATATTCGAATGAAGATTTATTACTTGGGGTTGGAAATTTTGGTAAATGATTTACGCCGAATTCAAGATTTAAATCAACAGATTCTAAAATATTAACTGTATTTTCTAGTGCTTCTGGAATATGGTTCCATTCTTGATACATTTCTTCGGTACTTTTGAGATAATATGAATGATCCTCCATATGTAATCTTTTTGGATCGTTTATATTTGAATTCGTTTGAATACAAGTAAGTATATCTTGAGCTTCATATTGATCTTTTGAGACATAATGAGAGTCATTAGTCACAACCATTGGGATTCCTGTTTTTTTGTTAAGTTCTATTATTTTTTGGTTTATTTTTTCTTGATTTGGTACAAAATTATGATTCATCATTTCTAGATAATAATTATTCTGAAAAACATTTGAATACCATTCAATTGTTTCTAATATCTCATCTTCGGAACCTTCAATAATTTTTTTTGGTAACTCTCCTGACGGACAACCTGACAAAACAATAATACCTTCAGAATATTTTGCTAGTAATTCTCTATCCATTCGGGGTCTGTAGTAAAAACCGTATAAATGAGATTCAGATGCTAGGCTAATAAGATTTTTATATCCAGTATTATTTTGCGCTAATAGAGTTATATGATACGGTGATCTTTCATTTGGATTTTTTTCTTCTTTTTTTTGAAAAGCAACATAACCTTCTAGGCCTATTATTGGTTTTATTCCTTCATTTTTTGATTGTTTATAAAAATCTACTGCTGCGTGAAGATTTCCATGATCAGTAATTGCTAAACCAGGTTGATCAAGTTCCTTGGTTCTTCTGACCATTTCAGGTATTCTGCTAAATCCATCTAGTAGAGAAAATTCGGAATGATTATGTAAATGAACAAAATTTTTCAAATTTATTTTCTTTTTTAATAGCTATGTAGGTAAAATAATGATTAATGAAATTATATTTTATTTTTATTAATATAATTGCTCTTTTTGGGTAAAAAAATACCATTTGGTGTATTTTACACTTTTCTTATATATACCACCTAGTTTTTAATAAAAATATATAATAGTAGTTAATATGAATAATTTAAGCGAAAAAAATAAAAATCAAAAAATACTCATTGTTGATGATGAACACATGTCAGACTTAATGAGATCAGTATTGAGAAGACTAGAAGTAGATGGCTTTAATACGATTGTGGTAAAACCAAAGGGTAATATGGGTACAGGCGATGAATATGAAATTCAAACCCTTTTTGCTTTAGAGGAGCATCATCCAGATGCTATACTTTTGGATGTTAGATTTGGAGAGTATGATACTGATAGATTTAAGGGATTATCAATATTAAAAAAAATTGTTGAAAGAAATAACAAAATACCTGTCTTAATGTTTACTCAATATGCACAAGGGCCATATAGGGATACCGCTGTTACAGCAACCTTGAGTGTTGATGCTAATGTTGACTTTATAGATAAATTGGCCAGTCCAGAAGAAGTTGTTCTTCGTTTACGTAGGTTAATTGGAAGTTCACCTGAAAAAGTTATGATAGGGGATATTTTTGAAATAGATTCTGATAATTCTGCTGTATATGCGATTGTTGATGGGAAAAAAGAAATTGTAAAAGATGTTCAAGGCATGAAACTAGAAATATTAAAAGAATTAGCTGCTGCACTATATAGGAGTGAAGGAGAATTAGTTCCATTTTCTAAACTTGAGAGATTTTCATTTGGAGAAGATTCAAGAGCATCATTGAGAGTAAGGATAAGAGAACTTAAGATATCTCTAGGTAAGTCTATAGGACGAGAATTTAGTGCAAATGAACTAATAATTAATGTTAGAAACAGGGGATATAGGTTAATACATCCAGAATAATTATGAAAATAGATTTTTTAGCCTTAATAAAAAAAAGTATTATAGTTGTCCTTGCGATGGGAGCAATTATGATTATTGCATCCCCAATTATAGGAGATGATTTGTCCCCTAATTCTTTGTGGTGGATTGAGCCTATTGCATATCTTGGAGGCTCTATATTTATTATAGGTTGTGTAATTCTGTATCTTATTAATTATTTTTTCGATAATAAAATGGAGAATAATAAAAATATAAAAAGTTGGAGTAAAGTTACTCAAGATTACTTTGATACTTTTGCTCATGACATGGGTAGGCCGCTCAGAAGAATTTTAGGCAAAGAAAGAGAAGTCAGAGCTGTGATAAAAGAAACAGAAACTAAAGTTCCACGAATGGTTACAGAGTTAATTGATGAAATTGAACAACAATCACCAAATTTTAGACTGATGATTGAAAATGTAAGAGTTTTAGTAGATCTTGAAAATCCTAATGCTAAACCTTCTTCTGAGCCGGTAGAACCTGCTTCGGTTATTAGAAATATAACTGATAGGTATTTTTATGTTGGTAAAGAGAAAGGGGTTGACCTTGTATGGTGGGCTGATCCTAGTGATTTTGGAATAGTTTTTGGAGATGCGTCTGCACTAGATCATATCGTTACTAACTTAGTGGATAATGCAACTAAATTCGCAAGTAATCAAATTGAAATTTCACTAACTAAAGATGAAAAATATTATTTTGTGAGTGTATGGGATGATGGAAAAGGTATAGAAAAATCTCATTTGCCTCATATATTTAATAGAGGTTGGACACCTGAACTAGCAGCAAGAAGTGAAAAGCAAAGTTCTGGAATTGGGTTATTTATTGCAGATTCATTGTCTACATTTTGTGGAGGTACCTTGGATGTTAAGTCAAATTTTTCTAAAACTAGTGAGGATAAAGGTTCAACTTTTACATTAAGGCTTCCTTTAGATAACAGATCTAAGTAATATGTTTCTTTCAAACAGAGTAATTTTAAGCAATTTATCATTTATTTTTTTATCTATATTTATTTTTTTTTCTAGCTCTTGTGTTCAAAGTAAGCCAAGGATTTCTGATAAAAATATAGTTTTGAAACCAACTATAATGGTTGATACGATAACCCCTACAGCTATCCCAAAAACTATCGATGCAACGCCTACTTCAACCCCCATTCCCACAGTTTCTGATGAAGAAAAAATTGTTCCGCCTTTTCCACAACAACCTGATGTTGAATTATCTCTAACTACGGTACCAAAACCTACCGCAATTGTTCCAACTATTCTCCCTGTTCCAGGAGACACTTTTAAAAATTCTCCACCTAATTCATATGTACAGGAAATGGCTAGACTTATTTATGAAAAAAATATTGACCCAAGCAAATTATACTTACTAGAATTTTATCCATATAAATGGTCTGATTCATCTTATGGCTGTCCTTCTCCTGGAGTTTATTATGAAGACTCTCTTGGAGAATATCCAGGATATAAATACTTCTTATCAGATGGTAGCAATACTTGGGAATATCATGTTGATATAGGTGATACTGTTGTTTTTAGATGCGATGAAATAGAAGTCTTGGACGGACCAACAATTAATTTATATAAAGAACTTAATCTTGAAAAAACACAAAGAGTAGTTTTACTCACTCGAAATTTTGTTAACTTTAAATTTGAAGAAATTGGCCAGATTAGTATTGAGGATACAGGTAAACTTCTTTCAGTATTAAATTTAGATATTCCAATAATGGACCATGATGGATGTACAACTATTTTTAGGATTGATTTTTATACATCAGATTCTATTAATTCTATAGATTATTTGTGTGCTAATGACAAAAATGTAATAACAGGTTCACAGTCAGTATTTGAATCGAAAAGAACTAATGCCCCTTCAGAGTTAGGATCTATAGTTGGAAATTACCTCACAGGAAAACCTATACCTCAATTACCTGAATAAAATTTTTTAATATGCAACTATTCCATAACCTGCGTCTACAGGGATATTAGCACCAGTAATACCAGAAGACATATCACTTAATAAAAAAAGAGCAGTCGTAGCTACCTCATTATGATTGATATTTCTTTTCAGTGGTGCTCTTTCTCTATGAGCTTTATTCATTTCGCTAAATCCTGGAATACTTCTTGCCGCTAATGTGGGAAGTGGTCCTGCAGATATCGAATTAACTCTAATATTTTTTTCTCCAAATTCGACTGCTAGTTGTCTTACTTCATTTTCTAATGCAGCTTTAGCAGTTCCCATAATGTTATAACCTGGATATACTCTTTGAGATGCATCAAAAGTTAATGTAATTACAGAACCCCCATTTTCTCCGAACAAATTTGCTGCTTTTCCGACAACAGGAATTAGAGTATATGCACTGGTTTCTAGAGCCGTTCTAAAACCACTTATATTTGTATCAGAAAAGTTCCCACCTAGATCATCTCTTTCAGCGTATGCAATACAATGTACTATAAAATCTATGCTTCCATAATGATTTTTCACAGTTTCGTATACTTTTTCAATTTGCTTTTCATCCGTTGCATCACATTCCAGTAATAATGGATTGCCAATTTCAGAAACAGTCTTTTCTACAGGTTGCTTAAGTCTTTCGTTAAGATAAGTAAAACATAATTCTGCACCAGCATCTGCAAGTACTTTAGATATCGCCCATGCGATACTTCTATGGTTTGCGACTCCAAATACAATTCCTTTTTTCCCATTAAGATCTATAGAAAAAGTCATGAATTTCTCCTTTATAATTTTTACCAGTTAGTATGAGAACCATCTTCTTTGTGAGGATGTGGAGCCTCCCAAAATTTGAATGGTTCTGATAATTTATCCTCGTTTACTTCTATACCTAAACCAGGTTTTTCTGGGAGTGGATACCCGTTGCCTTCCAACAATATTTGTTCAGGATAGATCTCAAAATCTGGCCCTTCGCCGTAATCATTTGAAGCCCTAGCCATAGCTACTTCTAGCCATGCAAAATTTGGGACTGCTGCTCCTAAATGAACGGAAGCAGCCGTACAAATAGGACCAAGTGGATTATGAGGCATTAGGTCAATATAGTGAGCTTCAGCCCAGCCTGCAACCTTCATAGATTCTGTAAAACCTCCAACATTACATATATCAACTCTTGCGTAATTTGTTATACCTCTTTCTATGTATGGTAAAAACTGCCATTTTGATGCAAATTCTTCTCCGATTGCAAAAGGTACATCTGTAAGTGTGCGTAAAACTTCGTATGCCTCAGGGGTTTCATCTCTGATGGGTTCTTCAATAAAATCTAAGGTGTGTGATGGCATCATTTGACAGAAAGATGCCGTTTCCGCAACATTTAGTCTATGATGATAATCAACACCAATGATTGCTTGATTTCCAAGCTGTTTTCTTGCTTCTATAAACCATTCAGCTGAATTGGCAATTGATACCCTTGGTTCAAATAACCCTCCACTTTGTATGTCCATGTTGTCATAAGAGAGCCTAAATGCATTAATTCCCATTTCCATAAATTCTTTTGCTTGATCAATCATCTCTTGCCCATAAGGACCTGCTGTTGTTGCAAACACTGGTACCTTATTTCTATGCTTTCCTCCAAGCAATTCGTAAACAGGTACACCTAATTTTTTTCCAACAATATCATATAGAGCTATATCTATTGCAGAGATTGCAGCAGTTAAAGTTCTCCCACCCTCAAAGTATTGGCTTCTATACATTTCTTGCCAAAGTGCTCCTCTGCTCATTGGATCTTTTCCTATCAGAAATTCTCTATAGTGTTCTATTATTCCTTTTACTCCAAGTTCCCTACCAGAAAAACCAGATTCACCCCAGCCGTATATGCCTTCATCTGTTTCTATTTTTACTAGCATTTGATTCCTTCTACCGACCCATACTGCAAAGGGCTTTACTTCTGTTATTTTCATTATATTATCTCCTAAATTTATTTTTATTTACCAGTTTGTATGTGATCCGTCTCTTCTGGTTAGATGAGGCATTTCTGCGTGCCTGAAGGGCTCAGTTAATGACGATTCATCTACCTCTACACCTAGCCCAGGTTTTTCAAGTGGTATTACTTTTCCTGGGACAATTTCAGCTTGAACAGGGAATACTTCTTTTGAATAAAATCCATTATCTTCTCCAGAAGATTCTCTTATTTCAAGCCATGAAAAATTAGGTGTTGCCATTGCTACATGAGCTGTAGCAGCAACACATATTGGACCAAGTGGATTATGAGGCATAAGATCTATATAATGAGCTTCAGCCCAACCTGCAACTTTCATTGATTCAGTTATTCCACCAACATTACATACATCAATTCTTACATAATTTGTTATTCCTCTTTCAATATATGGGACAAATTGCCATTTTGAAGCAAATTCTTCTCCTATTGCAAATGGGATATTAGTCATTTTTCTAAGAACTTCATATGCTTCAGGTGTCTCATCTCTTATCGGCTCTTCTAAAAAATCTAAGGTATGGGATGGTATCATTTGGCAAAATGATGCCGCCTCCGCAACACTAAGTCTATGATGAAGATCTATTCCTATAGTAGGAAGATTTCCAACAGCTTCTCTGACTTTTATAAGACCTTCAGTAACTTGAGCAATATGTTCTCTTGGTTCATAAATATTTTCTTTTTCGTCGGCATACGACTCTGAAACTCTAAAGCAATTAAATCCTTCGGAAATTATTTTTTTTGAAACTTCTACCATTTCTTCTGGAGAAGATCCCCCACCGGAAGCAAAAGTCGGCACCCAATTTCTATGTTTTCCACCAAGTAACTCATATACAGGAACACCTAATTTTTTCCCTGCTATGTCATATAAAGCCATATCTATTGCCGATATAGCACCAGTTA
>CETH01160531.1_pt1 | contig 13309 bp, 15 predicted proteins | sample 361461 | NCBI WGS metagenome assembly CETH01 (sample SAMEA2622695, study PRJEB7988) | marine metagenome | isolation source: saline water (ENVO:00002010), including
AACTTAGAATTACCCTTACCACAAGCCATTAAAACTGAACACATAACAAGTGCTGTAGTTAAATTATCAGCTATTGGTGAAAGAAAAAATGTTATAATACCAGTGAAAATAAATAATTGGCGAAAACTAAAACCTCTTGATGTAAGATGGAAACGAACTACATCAAATACTCTTCTTTCTTCAAGTGAATTAATATAAGTCATTGCAACCAAAAGGAATAAAAAAAGTTCAGCAAATTCTAATATATTATGTTCTAAAGCATGTTCTATTTCATGAGAGAATTCTTTATTTGTTGAAAAATGAAATGCTATTATTGCCCATATAACAGCAGCAGATAAAATAACAGGTTTTGATTTTCTTAAATGACTAAATTCTTCAGCCATTACAACAGCGTATGCTATTACAAACGTAATTAAGCTTAAAATTCCTACATAAGATGTTGTTAAATTTACTTCCATATTTATAAATTAAAATTTATTACTTCTTTATCAATGTTAAAATCATATAAATTGTTATGTATAGCTTCGTCAATAGAAACATGCTTCTTTCTTTCTTTTGCCTTTTTAAATAATTTAACACTATGAGCATATGGAATAACCTCATCTTTTTTTCCATGTATTATTAAAAGAGGTGATAATATTTTATCAATTTTACTATAATTATCAAATTTATCTAAACTAAATAATTTTACAGGATAAATTGGATACTTTAATTTTGCTATATCAGGTATTGAAGTGAAAGGAGCTTCTAAAATAATTGATTTATATTTTTTACATGTTCCAATTTCAACTGCTACACCTGTTCCAAGAGACTCGCCATATAAAACAATAGTTTCATCCTTATGACCTTTATAATTTAGCCAGTCTAAAGCAGATTTACCATCAATATATAAATTTTTTTCAGTTGGTTTTCCTTCATTTCCACTATAACCTCTCCATGATAATAATAATACGCCCCATCCTCTATCAATATATCTTTTTATTCTATAAGCCCTCTCTCCAATATCATATGAATTACCATGAAAATAAACTAGCACAGGGTAATTCATTAAGGAAGGTTTTGAATACCATGCTAAAAGTTTAATTCCATCAGAGGTGTCTATAAATACTTTTTTAACATTAGAAAGGTCATATAAAGATGGATTTTTAGGAATTTTTCTTGAAATATTAAAAGTTATTTTTCTTTGAATAAAAAAAAGTATAATACCTATAAAAATATATAGGAAAATTATAGAAAATATATATTTAATCATATTATTAATTATATAATCTATTTAAAAAATGTTAAAAAAAATTCAACCTTTTAATCCTCTAAGCAATTATAATTTAGCTATTAAAAAATTAAAAAGTCACAATATTCGTCCTACAAAACAAAGAATGGTGCTATCAAAAATTTTATTTGAAAAGGGAAATAAACACATAACAGCAGAAGAGCTCTATGAGGAAGTTAGAAAACAAGAAAGAAAGATATCCCTAGCTACAATATACAATACATTAAAACAATTTTGTAAATTAGGGCTATTAAAAGAAGTAATTATTGATCAAAATAAATCAATTTATTGCTCTAATAATAAACAACATTATCATTTATACATAGAAGATGAAAATAAAATTATTGATATTCCTCATAACAAAATTAATATAGATTTTAATGTTCCTGAAATACCAGCTTGTTTAAATCTTCACAATGTAGATATAATTATTAAGATAAAAACAAAAAATAATTAAAATATCTTTGATGAAAGATAAAAAATTATGGAGTCCTACTTCAACAAATACAAACTTAACAAAATATATAAATTTTTTAAAAAAAAATAAAATATATAAATACAAAAACTACGAATTACTTCATAAATGGAGTGTAAAGAACAAAGAAAAATTTTGGGAGTCAATTTGGAAATTTTCTAAAATTAAAGGAAAAATTCACAAAAAAATTATTAATAATGAAAAAAATATATTTAAATCTACATTTTTTTATAAATCTAAAATAAATTACACAGAAAATTTGATCCAGAAGAATAATAATGATGATGCAATAGTTTTTTATTCAGAAAATAAAAAAAATAGAAAAGTATCTTGGCATAAATTAAAAGAGTTAGTTGATAGTTTATCATTTTTTTATATATCAAAAAATGTTAAAAAAGGTGATAGAATTGCTGCAATACTTCCTAATATTCCTGAAACTATTATTTCTTTCTTAGCAGCTGCCAAAATTGGTGCGATATGGTCTTCATGTTCTGCTGATTTTGGACCTAAAGCTATTATAGATAGATTTAAACAAATTAAACCAAAAATTTTAATAATTACTGATTATTATTATTATAATAATAAAAAAATTAATACTTTAAAAAATATAGATATAATTTTGGATAATATAAAAAGTGTTAAAGAAGTTATTATTATTCCATATCTACTTAATAAAAAAGAATATAAAGTTAATTTTAAATATCACAATTGGATTGACTTAATAAAAAATAACAAAAATTCAATTTTGTATAAAAAATTTCCTTTTAATACACCACTATATATACTTTTTTCTAGTGGAACTACTGGAGAACCTAAATGCATAGTTCACGGTGCTGGAGGTTCATTAATTCAACATAAAAAAGAACAAATTATTCACTGTGATATCAAACCCTCTGATAAAATATTTTATTTTACTACATGTGGATGGATGATGTGGAATTGGCTTGTAAGTGCATTATCCGCAAATGCTACCATTTATTTATATGATGGTTCTCCATTTTTTCCAAAGATGGATTGTTTATTTGAAATAATTTCAAAAGAAAAAATCACTTTTTTTGGTACAAGTGCTAAATATTTAGATACATTAAAACAAAATAAAACTATGATTAAAAAAAAATTTGATTTATCTAAACTTAAAACTTTAGCTTCTACTGGTTCTCCACTCCTTCCGGAAACCTTTGAATACGTATATAAAAATATTAAAAAGAAAGTACATTTGACCTCAATTAGTGGTGGCACTGATATAGTGTCTTGCTTTGTATTAGGTAATCCAAATAATCCAGTTTTTTCTGGTGAAATTCAATGTAAGGGACTTGGTATGGATGTAAAAGTTTTAAATAAAGATGGGAAATCTATCCAAAATAAAAAAGGGGAATTAGCTTGTGTGTCAACTTTTCCGTCTAAACCATTATTCTTCTGGAATGATATGAATAATAATAAATACAAAAAATCATATTTTAATAAATATAAAAATATTTGGCATCATGGAGATTTTGCAAAAATAACTAAAAATAAAGGAATTATTATATTTGGAAGATCTGATTCAACTCTTAATTCAGGAGGAGTTAGAATAGGTACTGCTGAGATATATAGAGTAGTTGAAAATATAAAAAACATAAATGAAAGTATAGTTGTTGAACAAAATAAAAACGAAGATAGCAGAGTGATTTTATTTATAAAATTAAATGCAAAAAAAATATTGGATAATAAAATGAAAGATTTAATAAAATATAAAATCAAAACTGAATTATCACCAAAACATGTTCCTAAATTTATACTTCAAGTAGATGATATACCTAAAACAAAAAATGGTAAAATCGTAGAATTAACTGTTAAGAAAATTGTAAATAATGAAGAAATTGATAATTTAAGTTCATTAATAAATCCAGGAAGTTTAAAAAATTTTAAAGATAGAAAAGAATTAAAATAACAGAGTTATTAATTGGCGACCCCTAGGGGAATCGAACCCCTCTTTTCAGGATGAAAACCTGATGTCCTAACCGATAGACGAAGGGGTCAGGAACATTTTAGCTTATAATTTAATTTAAATAAATTTTCAAATATATTAATTTGAAATAATAGCATCATAAATAATTATTTGAGGTTTTGAAGACCCTTGGAAATACTCCTTTGTTATAGAGCAAAGAATATCGATTTTTTTATTCTTATAATTTAAAAGATTATCACCTAAAGATTGATTAATGGAATTAAAGCAAATTCCTTTAATATGATTGCTATTAGAATGAGAAATATTTAATAATAGATGTTTGTTTTTAATTTTTTTAACAAAATCAATTTTTATATCTTTAATTATGAATTTTGGTTCTAAATTACCATTGCCAAAAGGTTCTAATTTTTCAATATCTTCAAGAAGAAATTCGTTAACATTTTCTGTTAATATAATATTATCACAATAAATTAATTTTTCTTGATAGATATTATCGAATTTAGATATAAATTCTTCAGTAAAGTTAATAAATTTTTTAAGATGTTTTTTATCAATTTTTAAACCACCAGCCATCTCATGGCCACCACTACTTATTAGAATTTTTTGTTTTTTTGCTTGATCCAATAAATTGAATAAATTAAAATTTTCAATTGATCTTGCTGATCCTACACCTAAATTATTTAAAAATGAAATAATAATTACTGGTTTTGAAAATTCTTTTACAAGCCTACTAGCAACTATTCCTAAAATTCCTAAATGTAAATCTTCTTCGTGAACAATAATAATTTTTTTGTTTTTATTTTTAATAGCTTTTGAATAACATTTTTCATAAACTTGATTTTCAATTAATTTTCTTTTTTCATTAAATATAGTTAATTTTCTTGAGATTGATTGGATATCAGAAATATTATTAGAAATTAAAATTTTAAATGCCAAGTTTGAATTGTCTATTCTACTAGCTGCATTTAATTTTGGTCCAATTATATATCCCAGATCTGAAGCTTTAGGCTCTCTAAATAAATTTGAATCATCAATTAATGTATTGATAGCAATATTATTTCTCTTCTTAATTATCTCTAATCCCTTATTTACAAATAACCTATTATAATCTTTTAGAACTACAATATCGCATATTGTACCTAGGGCCACTAAATCTAGATAATATAAGAGATTTGGTTCTTTTAAATGATTTTTTTTAAAAAAATTGATATCTCTTAATTTCTTTCTTAAACCAAGTAAAAGCATAAACGTAACTCCTACTGCTGCAAGATTTTTATATTCGCCTTTTTCATCAAATCTATTTGGATTTATAATTGAATACACGTTTGGAAAATAACTTTCACTAATATGATGATCAACAATGATTATATCTAAATGTTTATATTTAGAATTATTAAAAATTTCAAAAGCATTAGTCCCACAATCTAATGAAAAAACTAAATTTATATTATCTTCAATAAAATCATTCATTATTCTATTATTTGGTCCATAACCTTCAGTTAATCTATTGGGAATTTTAATTAGAGGTTTAATTTTAATTGAATGAAAAAATTTTGATAAAATTGCTGAAGATGTTGCACCATCAACATCGTAGTCTGCTATAATCCCAATTTTTTCATTATTTTCAATTGCAGTTATTATTCTGTTTATTGATTTATCCATATCTTTTAATTTAAAAGGATTAGGTAAATCTCTATATAAATCTGGGTTTAAATATTGTTCTATTGTTTCTTCATTGATCTCTCTATTGATCAATAGTTTTGATAATGTAGGCGAAATGGAATATCTTTGAGAAATCATTAAAGTAGTTCTTTCATCTGATTCTAAAAGAACCCATTTGTTGCCAAGCAATGATATATTTGATTTCAAAATATATTAATTTTTACTAATCATTAAAATTACAACTTTAGAAACTAAGAAATCAGACTTTTCTAGCTCTTTGATGCAAGATGATAGAAATTTATAGTTTGTTTCATGTGTAGTAATAATTACTGGCACATTATTATCTTCAGACTCAGTATCTGGTAATTGCAAAATTGTCTCAATAGAAATATCCTTAAAATTAAATGTAGTTGTTATTTTTGCTAATACTCCAGGAATATCTTTAACAATAAATTTTAAATAAAATGAAGAATTTTGATTGTTATAATCCAAAAAGTCATAATGATTTAGTTTATTTATATCAATTGTTTGTAAGTCATTATTTTTAAGATCTGCAATCATAGTTAAATCTGAGATTATTGAACTTGCTGTTGGAATGCCTCCAGCCCCTTCACCTTCTAAGAATAATGTCTCTAATTGATCTGTAACAATTTCTATACCATTAAAAACTCCATTTACATTTGCAAGTTTACTATCATTTTTAATTAGCATTGGTTCTACAGTAGCTAAAATTTTGTCTTGGAACTTTTCTGCTTTTGATATTAGTTTTATTTTATATCCAAGTTTATTTGCAAATTTTAAATCTTGAACTGATAAATTTGATATACCTCTGTAATTTATAAAATTAAAATTAAATGTAGAGCCAAAACATAAGACACAAAGTAATGTTAATTTATGAGCTGAATCAATACCCTCAATATCATTTTTTGGATTTAATTCTGCAAATCCTAAATTTTGAGCTTCTTTAAGTGCATCTTTAAATTCAATATTTTTATTATTCATTTCAGAGAGAATATAATTTGTAGTTCCATTTAATATTCCGGAAATTTTACTAATTTTGTGTAAATTTATAGATTGATGTAGTATTTTAATAATTGGAATACCTCCTGCAACAGCTGCTTCAAAAAGTAACATGATTTTATTTTTATTTGCTAGAACAAATAATTCATTACCTTCTTTAGCTAATAAAGCTTTGTTTGCTGTAATTACGTGAATTTTCTTATTTAATGCACTTTTAATTAGTTCAAAACTAATACCTTTTTCTTCTCCAATTAATTCTATTAAAACATCAATCTTATGATTTAAAAGATCTATAGGATTATCTTCCCAAATATATTCAGTAATATCAAATAATCTTTTTTTATTTTTATTTAAAGCAGATATTGCAATTATATTAAAATCTATTCCACTCTTAGAAAAAATAAATTTTTTATTTTTATTAATATAATTAATTAAATTAGAACCTACTGTCCCTAAACCAGCTATTGCAATATTAATATTTTTCATTAGCTTATATTATATCAAGAATCCTCTGATATTTCCATTTTTTCAAATTCAGGCACAGTATCTATATCAGGATAGCTACATGATAAACATAATAGAAATATAATAATTAAATATTTTTTCATAATCAAATTAAAGCATTTTTTAAATCAAATTTATGAATTATATTCATATTTTGTACAGCTTGACCACTTGCACCTTTTATTAAATTATCAATCATACTTACAATAATTATTCTTTGATTTGAGTTATGATTAAATAATTTTATCAAACAATTATTAGTATTTATAATTGAAAAAAAATCTGCTGGTTCATTTTCTGTCAAAACTTTTACAAAAGGACTATTGTTAAAATGATCTTTTAAAAAGTCATAAATTTGTTTTTTAGAATATCCATTTGAAATATCACAATATATAGTTGACATCATTCCTCTAAAAATAGGTAATATATGAGGATTAAAAGAAATAATAATTTCATTATCTGTATTTTTTTTTAATTCTTGTTTTATTTCGCAAATATGTCTGTGTTGATTAGTATTATAATTATAAAAATTAAATTTATTATCTTTAATTAAATTATCTAATTTATAATTTTTGCCAGCACCACTATATCCAGATTTAGAGTCAATAATTATATTTTCAGTTGTTATGAGAGAATTTTTTACCAAAGGTATTAATGGAATTAATACTGATGTAGGATAACAACCAGGTACTGCTATATTATTAAAATCTATTATTTTATCATAATATATATCTGATAAACCATAAACAAAATCTTTTAATATTTCTGAACATTTATGATCAACGTTATAATTTTGTTTATATATTATTTTATCATCTAATCTAAAATCTGCAGATAAATCAATTATTTTAGTTTTATTAAAATTATCTTTAATAATATTCTGAGATACATTGTGAGGCAAAGCTAAAAAAACAATGTCATAATTTTCAAATTGTAGACTTTTTAAATCTTTGATTATAGGTAATTTTTTTAAATTATTACTAAAATTATAAAAATTTGAAATATTTTTTCCGCTATTATTCTGACTTCCTAAATATTCAATATTTACAAAAGGATGATTAGATAAAATCTTAATTAATTCAATGCCAGTATATCCTGTGCAGCCCAAAATGGCTGCGTTAATTTTATTATTCATTAAAATATTATCTTTTTGAGAATTGATAACTACGTCTAGCTTTAGCTAAACCGTATTTTTTTCTTTCTACTACTCTTGAGTCTCTTGTTAAAAACCCTACTTTTTTTAAAAGTGGTCTCAAATTAATATCATATAAACTTAAAGCCTTACTAATTCCATGTCTTAGTGCGCCAGCTTGTCCTGAATGACCTCCTCCTTTAACAGTAGCATTAATGTTAAATGATTTTTCACCTTTAACAATTACTAATGGTTGATTTACTACCATTTGTAATACTGGTCTGGAAAAATAATTTTTTATAGTTTTACCATTAATTGATATTTTTCCTTCACCTTTTTGTAACCAAACTCTGGCTATAGAGTTTTTTCTTTTTCCAGTAGCATATGATCTACCTTTAGAATCTAAATTATTTTTTACCTCATTATTATTTACTTCAATATTTTCATTCATACTTTAAGCTACTTTATTTTTTTTATTAATTTTTGATATATCAACATGAATAGGATCTTGTGCTTCATGAAGATGATTTGAGTTTTTATATATTTTGCAATTAGATAATTGCTTCTTTCCTAATGGACCATTTGGTATCATTCTTTTAATGGCTAGTCTGATTAAATCAGAAGACTTACCTTTTTCTTTTAATTTAATTGAATTTGTTACTTTTAAACCACCTGGGTAACCTGTGTGTTTATAATAATTTTTATTAGCAGACTTATTACCTGTTAAAATAACATCATCAGAATTAATAATTATTAAATTATCTCCACAATCCTGATTTGGCGTATAATAAGTTTTATTTTTACCTCTTAAAATATTAGCGGATATTACAGCTAAACGACCTAAAACTGCATTTTTAGCATCAATTAATATCCATTTTTTTTTAATATTTTCTTTTTTAATAGAAAAAGTTTTCATGAAAGAGCACATATATATTACATAAAATTAAGTCAATCTTAAATATTGTCAAATTTTCAATTTTATAAGGTTTTTAAGATTATTAGATATTTCATTCAAGGAATCTATGAATAAGGTATTAGATTTATCATCTTTTACTTGATAAGATTTAATATTGAAGTTTTTATTTTTCATTATATTTTTAGCAGTAATTATAGAATAGTGAGATTTACCATTTGTATGAAGCAAAGATTTTAGAATTTTTAAATTCTTTATATTTGAGTGATTAAAGTATCTTCTTTTTGAACCATTTAATTTTGTTGATAATCCTTCAATATTAGAATCCCAATATCTAATAACATGTGTATTTATATTAAGTAATTTTGAAACTTCAGATATAGAAATATAATTCTTTTTATTCATTTTCTTTGTTTATTTTTTTTAATAAATGTTTGCTTGGAATAAATGATATAACTTTTCTGCTTGGGATCATTACTTCTATTTTTGTTTTGGGATTTCTTCCAAGTCTAGAATTTTTTGATTTAACTTTAAATGTTCCAAAATTATGAATTTTAACATAATCATCTTTAATTAAACCTAGAATTATTTCTTCAATAATATCATTTACAAGATCACTACAATCTTTTTTTGATAAACCAAATTCATTTAATAAGAATTCTGATATATCATCTCTGGTTATATTCTTAGACATATTTATTCTTTATTAAGTTGATGGATAATTTTACTATTAATATCATTTTTAATAAATTTATAACAGTTTTCTAGAGCTTGTGAAAAAGCATATGCATTGGCACTTCCATGACTTTTAATTGAAATTCCATTTACTCCTAGAAGCATAGCTCCATTATATTCTTCAGGATTTATTATGTCTTTAAGTCTCTTAATATCATTTTCAATAATTTTATATGCAAATTTATTTAAAATAGATTTTTTAAATAAATTTTGTAAGTTTTTCATAATGTAATTTGATAATCCTTCAGCTGTTTTTAATATCATATTACCAGTAAACCCATCTGTAATCATTATATCAGATTCTCCACTAAATATTTTATCAGGTTCTATATAACCTATAAAATATTTTTTTAAAAAACTTGAATTGATTAAGTTAGCACATTCTTGAATATATTCCTTCCCTTTGTTATCTTCAGTTCCTATATTAAGTAAAGAAATTTTAGGTTCAATATTAGGTTTAATGATACTATGATAGCAATAACCCATAAAAGCAAATTGAAAAAGATTTTTTGCACTGGGGCTTATATTTGCACCTAAATCTAGAATAATTGAAAAACTTTTTTTATTTGGTATCATAGAACAGATGGCTGGTCTTTCTATTCCTTCTAACATACCTAAAGATAATTTAGATAAAGTCATTATTCCACCTGTATTGCCAGAAGATACAAAACCTGAAAATGGTTTTTGTTTTATAAATTCTAAACCCTTTCTAATACTACTATTCTTTTTACTTCTAATTATAATAGAAATTGGATCTTCATCATTTATATTTTCATCAGTATTGATTACAGAATAGTTTGATAATTGAATATTGTTTTTACTTATTGTTTCCCTGATTATATTTTCATCGCCAAAAATATATAAATATACATTATTTTTATTATTTAAAAAAATTTCGGATCCCTTGAGTGTTTTAAAAGGAGAATTTTCACCTCCCATTGCATCAATTGCAATGGTTATATTATTATTATTCATTTAAACTATTATGATTTAGGATTATTTTCTTTTTCTTTTTCTTTTTCTTTTTTAAAAATAACCTTTTTCCCATTATACATACCTGTAGAGGAATCTAATTGATGAGATAATCTTGGTTCTCCAGATTCTTTATCAATAATTATATTCTTAGAATTAATTCTATCGTGAGATCTTCTCATATTTCTTTTTGAAGATGATGTTTTTCTTTTTGGTACTGCCATTTCAATTGTTCTAATATTGATAATTTTAAGTATTGCAATAGGTTTTTTAGTTTAAATTATTAAATTTATAATTAGTTATTATGTATTTTTTATTATTAGATATGTTCATATCAATGAATTGATATAAATATTCAGCAAAAAATTTAAGATTTTGAGATTTATCATGGATATTTATTGAAATTATATATGATTTAAATAAAGAAAAATCTTTAGATCTAAATATTTTATCCAATTTTTTTATTCTAAAATAATATTTTTTTACATATTTTTTTACATACTTACCAATACTTGCATCCCCTATTCCAGTATTTCTAATAGAAATATCTAGATCTTCGATAAATATATTCATCAATTCCTGTTTGATAATATTTGATTTTGAATTAAAAATAAAAAAAATAATAAAAAGATGCAAAGTTAAAAGCTCAAAAGAGGTATTAAATTCCTTATTAAATAATAAATTCTTATTCATTGTTAAATCCTTGACATTTTTGATAATTTTGGAATACAATATTGAAGCTTCTTTATTTTGGTTATTTCCTTTTAAATTTAAATAATGTAAAATCATAAAATGACTAATTTGAATAAAATATTGATTTTCATTTTTATACTTTTTTTATCAAATTGTACAGAAAAATATACATATACGGGCAAAGTATTTAATAATGAAATTGATTTTACCCAATTACAAAATAAAAATGATTTAATCAAAATTTTAGGAAAACCAAATTTTATTGATCCTATAGAAAAAAAATATCTATATTTTTCAGAAAAAAAATTAGAAAAAAATTTTTTTAGTGAAGAAATCGTAGATAGAAAACTAATTGTTTTTAATTTAAATCAAAATGATACCATTAAATCATTTTCGGAATATAATTTAAACAATGAAAATGAAATTAATATAGTTAAAGAAGAAACCTCAAATACATTAATTGAACAAGGTCTATTAGAACAAATATTTGGTGGCGTTGGTACTACACCACAAGATACTCAATAAAAGTTATATTGCTATTGAAGCTAACAAAAGCAATGCTACAATATTTGTAATTTTAATCATAGGATTTACTGCTGGTCCCGCAGTATCTTTGTAAGGATCTCCTACTGTATCACCAGTAACTGCAGCTTTATGCGCCTCACTTCCCTTGCCACCATGATTACCGTCTTCAATATATTTTTTTGCGTTATCCCAAGCTCCACCACCTGCTGTCATACTAATCGCTACAAACAATCCAGTAATAATTACTCCCAATAACAATGCGCCTAAACATGCTAATGCAGCAGTCTGATCAGCTATAATAAATATAACATAGTAGACAATAATTGGCGACAGAACTGGTAACATAGAAGGTATTATCATTTCCTTAATCGCAGATTTAGTTAAAATATCAACACAAGTTCCATATTCAGGTTTTCCTTTACCTTCCATTATTCCAGGAATCTCTTTAAACTGTCTTCTTACTTCTTCAACAACTGAACCAGCTGCTCTACCAACTGCTGTCATACTTAAAGCACCAAATAAATATGGCAATAGTCCACCAATCAAAAGACCTGCTACAACGTAGGGATTTGATAAGTCAAAAGAAATATTTAATCCGTAATGAGAGATATCTTCCGTATAAGCAGCAAATAATACAAGAGCCCCTAACCCAGCTGAACCAATAGCATAACCTTTGGTAACTGCTTTAGTTGTATTACCAACTGCATCTAAAGCATCTGTAGTTTTTCTAACATTATCATCTAATTCAGCCATTTCTGCTATTCCACCTGCATTATCTGTAACAGGGCCATAAGCATCAAGTGCGACAACCATACCAGCTAAAGCTAACATAGTAGTAACAGCTATCGCTATTCCAAATAAGCCTGCTAATGAATAAGTAGAAATTATTCCAGCAACAATAATAATTGCTGGTAAAGCAGTAGCTTCTAAACTAATTGCTAAACCTTGAATTACGTTAGTTCCATGACCAGTAGTTGATGATTTTGCTATACTTTGTACCGGTCTATAATTAGTGCCTGTATAATATTCTGTAACTATAATAATTAAGCCAGTAATTATTAAGCCTAATATACCACAGTAAAACAAAGAAATTCCTCTAATACCTTCTCCTAATTCTGTTAAATTAGTGTTAAGTCCAACTACATGATCTGTTATAAAATAAAGCAATATTGCTGACAAAAAAGCAGACACAAAAAAACCTTTATATAAAGCCATCATAATATTTTGACTTTTACCTAATCTTACAAAAAAAGTACCTATGATGCTGGCTAAAATACATACTCCAGCAATAGATAATGGATACATCATCATTTTTGTCGTTAACAAATCACTAAAATAAATTGATGCAAGAACCATTGTTGCAACAACAGTTACCACATATGTTTCAAATAAATCAGCCGCCATTCCAGCGCAATCTCCAACATTATCTCCAACATTATCTGCTATAACTGCTGGATTTC
>CETH01013013.1_pt1 | contig 13291 bp, 9 predicted proteins | sample 361461 | NCBI WGS metagenome assembly CETH01 (sample SAMEA2622695, study PRJEB7988) | marine metagenome | isolation source: saline water (ENVO:00002010), including
CCAACCAATGCTCTTGTACTTTTATTTGTACTAAAAGTATCACCATATTGTTTTAATTTACCAGATGGAGATAAATAAGCATGCTGACATATATCACCAGAACAATATTCTAAATTATAATTACCTGAATCACATGCTTGAATATGTGAATTTGATGAATAATTTTGCATTTGATCATCACTATATGAATATTCCAAATATTCAGATTTATTAGGAGCTTCACTTAATTTAATTACATCTTTTTGAGTACATAAAGGACTACTGGGATTTATCTTTTTTATATACCCATATTTATTTACATACCAATGATTATTTCCATTTTTTAAAACTTTATCACCATGTTCTATTTTCCATTCTGGTGGTTTTTTACAAAGTCCTCCAGCATTTCCTGTACCAGCAAGTGGACCAATGTCTTCGCCTTCTTTCTTTTGTTCTCCAAAATTCCAATTCGTTTCGTTTGGAGAAAATTCATCAGGCGTTCCTTTTTTTAAACAATATAGTTTTTGATAATTATCTATAGCCTCATTCATTTCTTTTGAAAAATCTACTTCTCCACCATTATTAGGCCATTGAATTCTTCGCCCTAATACATCTGCAAATTGTTTCTGCATTTCTTTATAAGGATTTTTAGTATTTTCAGTAAATCCTTCTCGTATTTTATTTGTCATTCCCCCATGCATTAAAGAAGGTGTTTGATAATTTTTATTCATTCTATATTATAGAATAAGAAAAACTATTTTAGTTGAGACTGTAAAAATCTAATAGAAATAAAAATTAATAAAAGATAAAACATATTATTATATCCAGCAAAGGAAATACTATGATATGATTCATCACGTCTTAAAAGTTCCTCATCTTTATTTTCCCTAAATGTATTATTTCTTTTATTTTCCTTTTTAAAATCAGTAATAAAAGATGAATATGAACTCCTTGTCGTTGTTGTTGTATTGTATAATTTTTGAAGTTTTAAATCAACCATTTCATTATCATTTTCTAAACTTATTATTTGTCTTAATATATATTTAAGTTTTCCTTTCCATTTGTTTTTATCTTCCGTTTTTCTTGTATTCCATAAATGCATACCATTACTATCATTTAATATTGAAAAAAAAGGTCTCAAATCTGATATCAAATTACTATAACTTTGTTCTGTTGAAGAATACATTGTAGTTTTTCCATCTATATAATTATATAATTGATTTTCAGAATTTATATTGTAAATATTATTACTACCACATTGTAAATTTTTTGGAACACAATTATTTTTAATATTATAATTTTTCGTTCCGTTTTTAACACCACCATCATCCATTTCAATTTTAGTATCTCTTGTCATTGCTACCCCTTTCCTATTTCCAGAACAACTAGGTATGTTATTAAAGTTTTCACTATTAGTTATAGTATCAAGATTTTGATTACTTATTACAAATTTATCAAAACATAAAGGTGCCTTCAACATTATGATATATATATATTATATTTTAAATACATAATCTGTAATATTTTGTTATTGACGCTGTTTGACTTTTTCTTAAAATTTCACATAAATACCCAGGTCTTAAACCAATAGCTTGTGCAACAGGATCCATCATAGATATTTCAGGCCATTGGTTATTATGTAATATATTATATTGTTTATCTAATTTTTCTTTTTCTTCTAAAGATAACTTTTTATGATATGGAACCATAATATGATCTAAAATATTAAATAAATATCTACTAATATTGTATATTGAAACAAATTTATTTTCTTTATGAAATAGCTTTTTTATAAATTCCTTTAAAGTATTATTAACTTTGTCCTTTATAATTATTATAAAATCATCTTCATCAGTTAATATATTTTCTATGTTAAATAAATCTTCAATATAATCATAAATATTTGTTTTTGTTAATTTACCATTTAAATGATATTTAACATAACACTTTTTTCCATCTTCCATTGCTAATAACATATCTAATTGGTCATTTTGATTAAGTACATGAATTTCATTTAAACTAAAATTTTTATATTCATCAATATTATATCCTCTTCTTTCAAGTTGATTTAATATAATATTTCTGGATTTAAATATTTTCAAATTAAGTGGAATGTTACTCATTTATAGAATAATTATATAAATTATTTTAAATAATTATTCAATTTAATATTTTTATACCTTTTACTACTCCTTCTTTTTTGTTTGTATTATCTTCATCATCACTATCAAATTCTTCTTCCATATTTAAAATTTCCAAATCTCCTCCAAATTTATTTTTTGGTTTTAATATGAATCTTTTACCATTACTATCTTTATGTGGACCTTTTGGATCATAAATTCTAACTAAATTAGATGTAATTGTTTTATTACCACCACCTTTCCTTTCATAATCTACAGCATCTTTCTCTTGTTGTGTCATTTTTTCAAATTCTTGAAATGTTGGTGAACGTTGTTGCATTCTTTCATACTCTTGAAATGTAGGAGAATCAGTTGGAGTATTTTGTCGTCCAGTAATTTTAAATTCTGGAACATATGGTGGTGTAGATGATTCATAAATAGGACTAGGACTACGTGGTGCATAACTAGCCTCAGGACTGGTTTGTAAGTTAGTTGGCGATGATGGTGGATAAATAGCACGAGGGCTATTTGGTGCCCAACTAGCCTCAGGACTCTCTGGTACATAAGGAGGTGATGGTGATTGTGGTATATAAGGAGGTGATGTTGGTGAATATTCTTGTTTCATAAAATCACCAATAGGGTCTTTTCCTTTTCTAGGTACAGTCCAATCATCCCACATCAAATCATCTATCATTTCATCAATACCTATCATATTTTCATCCTTAAAAACATATCCAACTTTCCATTTTGTACGATATTGTTCTTGTTTTTGTAATTCATCTTTATGGAAAACAATATCACCAACCGCAACATTTTGTAATGTTAATTGTACTAATTTTGGAGGACTTGTCAAATCTGGAACAATTTGTTGTTGATATGGACGAAATCCTAATGTTTGATCTTCCAAAGGTTTACTAGTAATAAGAGGTTCTTGTAAAGCTTTGAAAGGTGGTTCTATTGTAATTTCTTTAACATTAAAATTTTTAAGTTCTCCAGTAGTAGGTTCAGTGCAAAATACAGTATTATCATCTGCGTCAATCGCAACAACTTTCCATTTTCTTCCCGGAATATTATCTTTAATTAAATATACTTCCTTTCCAACAGTATATGTAGATAAATCATATACATTTGTTTTTGTTGGTTCAATATTATGAAAAGATGAAGTCAAACTCCAATCAGGTTGCTCAATATCATTTACTACTATATCACCTTTTGAAGATTCTTCACTAATCATTTTTTGTACAATTTCTCCTAATTCATTTAAGTTTCTAAAATCTGTATTATTTGGAACAGTTTTACTATCTAATAAATTCATAAGTTGATCAACATTATCTTCAGTTATAATTCTCATTTGAATATTCATAGTTTTTAATTCTTGCATTAATAATTTAAATGCATATGGAACATTAACTATACTAAAATCTCTACCAAATTTAGATATAGGAACAATATTAACACTAGTTTCTAAATCACCAACAAATTTTAAAGGTCCATCAGCATGTGGAGAAAGAAAAAGGTTTCTACTTTCATTATAAATAGCAATACACCCAGATTTATTACATATAGCAATTTTAAATTGGTCACCTCTAACCATCATAGATTCGCGTATAAAATGGCTCATACCATGTGCTATTAAACAATCACGGTCCATTTCACCAATACGAAGGCCACCATCATTAGCACGTCCACCAACAGTTTGGCGTGTTAAATTTGATCTAGGGCCCTTAGCTCTATAATTAATTTTATCTTTAGGCATATGTTTTAATCTTAAATAATAAGTAGGTCCAAAGTAAATTTCTGTTTCTAATTGTTCTCCAGTCATACCATTATATAAATATTCATTACCAGTTGAATGAAAACCTTCTTTCATTAATACTTCGCCAAATATTTTATCTTTGGGACCCTTTGATAAAAATGCAGTACAATCACCAAATCCTCCTTGCATTGCACATGCTTTACCAATTAAAGTTTCAACAAGATGACCAATAGTCATACGCGAAGGCATAGCATGTGGGTTAACAATGATATCTGGTCTCAAACCTTCTTTAGTAAAAGGCATATCACATTCGTCAAGAATCATACCAATAGTGCCCTTCTGACCAGCTCTAGAACAGAATTTATCTCCGATTTCAGGAATACGTTCTTCTCTAATTCTAACTTTAGCTAGTCTTTCCCCTTCAACATTATTTGTAATAAATGATTTATCAACAAAACCTATTTGTCCTTTTTTGGTAGCTTTTGACATATCAACAAATACATCAGATTCTAACATACTATTCGTAGCTTTACCAATAACAACAACTTTTTCTTTTACTCTTGTATTTTCTTTTATTAATCCTGTTTTAGGGTCTAAATGACTATAATCATATCCAGGTTTTAGTCCAATAACATTATTATTTTCAATATTCATAAATCGTGTATCTATTTTAGCACCACCTATATTTTGTTTTTCTTCATGAGCATCATACATGTTATAATATGTTGTTCTAAACAAACCTCTTTCTAAAGAAGCTCTATTAATAATTACAGCATCTTCAACATTAAATCCTGAATAACACATAATTGCAACAATAGCATTTTCACCATAAGGATGTTTTTCTTTACTAACATAATCTAAATATCTACTTTTAACAAGAGGTATTTGTCCATAATTTAAAACATAAGCAGTTTTATCAATTCTATTATGAAAATTAGTATGATACATAGAAACACCTTGTTTACCTTGCCCACAAGAGAAAGCATTTCTAGGAAATGGATTATTTTCAGGAAAGATAACTTGATTAGCCATAATACTAAGTATCAAAGAAGGATGAATCTCAGAATGAGTAATATATTTACTTTTTTTGTTTGTAGATTTTAAAACAATACTTTCAAATTCACTAGTATCTAAATATTCCAAACATGCAGCAGTTTTTTTTAATTTTTCTATATCTTTATCAATAGAATCAATTACAATATTAATAGAACAATCATCTAATGTACCAGGATTTGATTTTAAACCTAAAATTAATTTATCCCAAGTAAGTTCATCAGACTCAATTAAAGATTGTATTTCTTGGGCCATATATAATTCATTTTTTTCATCATCTAATATGGCAACAGGATGGCAAGGTCTACCAGCATCAGTATAAATAATAATTTCATTACGAAGTATATTCCAACTTATACTAGTAAAAGTATCAATAATATTATTTCTTCTATGAAATTTCATAATAGTAATTAAATTTTGCGGATTATTAGTGGAGCCAACCCAGTTACCATTAAGGAAAATTTTGGTATTTTGTGATAAATATAGATATTTAGATTCTGATAATAATGTCATACCTAAATTTCTTAAATATAAGATATATGGTCTGCTTTCACAACCACTTGTAATATTTGAAGCAATAGATAAATGTTTATGTAAACCACAATTACCTCCATCTGGGGTATGTATGGGGCAAATAATACCCCATTGGGTACCATGAAGAAATCTGGGAGCAACAATCTTAGCACTTTTATCTAAAGGTAAGTTTATTTTTCTCATATGACAGGTAGTACCAAAGTATGATAATCTATTTAAATCTTGAACTACACCACTTCTTTTTGTATGAGTTTCTGAACCCCAATTACCCTTAAAGGCTTTTCTGAATCCTTCCTCTACTAATTTATATTTAAAAACATTTAATACATTATCTGTTAATAAATTCTTAAAATGTAAATCTTTATACTTAACATCTGTGCCTTTAAATGTATATTCTTTATCTAAGGTTAAATAAATTTTCTTTTCTTGTAGAATATAATATTCTCTAAAAAGTTGGTAAAGTAATTGACCTGATACTTCTATTCTTTTATATGCATAACTATCTCTATCTGTAGGTTTTTCTAATCCTATAAATACTCTTAATAATCTAAAAACTATATAACCTAAGTACAATGATTTTTCTTTAAAATTTAATTCTCCCACATGAGGTAGGAAATAAATCATAAGAATTTCCATAACATGTTCAACCGTTTTTCCTTTAGTTAAAGTTGATAAATATTTTAAAGCAGCTTGTTGTGTAAAAATATGTCCAGCATCATGTATACTAGATTTAAATAAATCAATAAATATTTCATTTTTTTTCATATCTAATAAACATGTTTCAATAATATTATAATCTGAAATAACACCTAATGCTCTCATAAGTATAAATAGTGGAACAGGTTTTCTAATATTTGGTACATTTACAACAATATTTTGATTTTTAAGTGTACCACTTTCAGCTTCAATTCTAACAGATAAAGTTCTAATAGGTTTGGAGGCATCTTCTGATACTGATCTTATTTCAGCAGCATGACTGTATTTATTATCTTCTTTATTTTTTTTAATATAAAGTACATTATCTGCAAATTTTTCTTGTGATACGATTACTTTCTCTTTTCCATCTATAATAAAATAACCACCATTATCACTTCTACATTCTCCCATATTAAATCTTACTTCATTTGTTAATTCTTTTAAAACACATAAATCAGATCTTAACATAATAGGAAATTTACCCATATAAATTTTTTCAAGTGTTATAGTTTCTTTATGTAATTTATAATCTTCAAGAGATTCTTCATCATTATCTTCAAGTAAAATTTCAAAATCAACATCAACATCATAATGAATTGTTACACCATAAGTCATATTTCTTAGTCTAGCTTCATTTGGAAACATAAAATGTTGATTTTTATGGTCATAAATTATAGGTTTACCATAGTAAATTTTTTTACCATCTTTACCTCCTATATATAAACTCATTTTATATCTATAATCTTTAACTACTTTACCTTCCTCTCTTTTTTCATACCCTTCCTTTATCATTCTAATAGGATTTCTTTCTCTTAAAATTTGTGGTATACCGTTTAATATAAATGAATTATATGAATTTAAATGATGTTTAACAGTAAAATCCGGATTATTTTTAAAATATGTACCAATTATTTTCCATACTATATCGTTTTGTTCCATATATTATAATAAATCATTTTTTTAATTAGTAGTTTAACTATTAATTAAAAGTTAATTTATAATTGATTTGGATTTAATTTAAAAAACAAGACCATTAAAGCAATTAAAGTAAACATTAAAATGTAAGGTAATAAAACAAGTAGCCAAGAAATTGATTTATACCCTCTGGCACATAATTTTTGTAAAATCCATGTAACAATAATAACATAAACAATTTTAAAAAGGAAAACTGACATATTATTACAAGGTAATTCTGCATTAAATTTTCCAATACAATATTTATTTTGTTGTCCTATATTTTGAAATAACATACCTAAAATACTTATTGTAGAAATACCTAAATATATTTGTGCTGGTAAACAAATTTTATTAATAGTTTTAAATAAATCACTCATTATATACTAATTAAAGAAAAAATTTAAGCGTCGTCAGATAATGTTAATTGTGGAGCTATGTTGGCATCAGCTTCGCTAAATTCCTTAAAGTAATCAACAGGATATGAAGTAGGTGATTTAGATGTAGCAATTGGTTGTTTTAAAACATCACTAGTGCTTTCATGATTATCGCCTACCCAAGTATTTTTTATATTTTTTAAATAACTCATACCATCATAATACATTTCTTTTGGTACAGTTAAACCTAAATCTTGCCAAATTCCACCACCTTTCATTGGTTGTTGAGTTAATTGTGCGCGAGGAGGCTGAACTGGTGGTTCAGTAGTATGATAATTACCTCCACCTAAACGCGAAGTGGGTTTCCCAACAAATGGATTTTGACAATTTGAACAACCTTTGTTACCTCCTCTCTGTCTTCTACGTCTTCTTCGTCTTCTTGTTTTTCTTGTTTTTCTTCTTCTTCTTCTTTTTACGTATTTACTAGACTTTCTTCGTCTTCTCTTAGTTTTTCTTCCCCCTATTTTCTTTCTAGAAGGTATAGGTGGTGGTAGTCGTCTCCCATTTGTACTTCTAGGATTATTTTTTTTTTTAAGTGCGTTTAATCTAGGATGTACTCTTTTGGCGCCGTTCCCTGTCATATAAATTATGTAAAGATTTAAAAAAAATTAAATAATTTAAATAATTAGTTTATTCAATATCAACATGAGTTAACATATGTCTTCTACAACAAATTTTATTGAGACCTAATTCGTCTAAACATTTCCCTTCTGGTGTTTTTTTAACATTATCTAATGTTAAATAAATAACATCATCCACATCTATATTTTTCTTTACTTTTTCCTCTCTTACTTTCATTTTGTAATATAAATATTTATTTCCTAAAACTTTTCCGCACGTGAAGCACTTAACTGGTATAATCATATTTTTATATAATATAAATATGATATAATATTAAATCAATTTTTTTAAAAATCATTCCTAAATTATAAATTATCTTAAATTAGAAAATCCTTCAACGTCTCTTTGTTGAATAGCATTTAACATACCTTCTTTGGTTTTTAAATTATTTAATCCTAAGTAATTAGTACCAACAACATTACCATGTCTATCTAATTTTCTACCATATTTGTCAACCATATAACCACTACTTTCACTACCAGTCCATTCAGTAACTTCTATACCAATATTTTTTTGTAAAATAATATTTTTTTTCTTAGGCATTTTCCATTCAAAAGCCCAAGTCCAAGCCATAACTAAAAAAATTATGATAGTCATCATAATAACTTGGTCTAAATTTTTCATTAAAAAATCAATAGTACTCCATAAAAAATCATAATTCATTTCAATAGTTTTATCAATAGCATTACCTCTCATATAATTTATGTAAATAGAAAAATTTTATATACATTCCATTACTTTATATCCATTTGTAGTTTTCTTTCTAACTAATTCTCTATTACTTTTGGTTTCTTTTTCATGACATGATTTACATATATTCATTAAATTTGCTTTATGATTTTTATTAAATACTAAATTATGTGTTTGTATAATTTTATCTGAATTAGCTCTATTTTGTGGAATCATATGATGAACATCATCAGAATAATTAACTCCACAAAGTTCACAATTTTTTTTTTTAACAAACTGAGAATTATATTTCTTTGCTATATTATTCTTCATAACATTATCTTCATAAATTTTAAAATTTAAATTTAAAGAATAAGCATAGTTTATAAATTCTTCAGGTAATCCTAAAGATTTACAGACGATTAATCCATAATTGTTATTTCCTGGTCCATCTTTCAATATTCTATTATATATAAGTGTATTACCATCAAATTCAATAGACATATGTTTCATAACTAAAGTAGATAAACCTTGTATTTCTTTCATTTTTGTTATTTCATGAAAATGTGTTGCAAATATATGTGAACATTTAGTTTTATTTAAACTAACTAATCCAGAAATGAAAATTCTAATAGCGGAATTAAATTCTGTTCCTCTACAAAGTTCATCACCTAAAATCAAACTATTTTGGTCAGCTTTCAATATAGATTTTAATTCACTCATTTCAACAGCAAATGAACTTAATCCTTTAAATATATCATCATTTCCCAAAATCCTAGTATATAATGATTTATAAGGTTTGTAATTAAAACTACTAGATGGTACATACATACCAGCTTGTGCCATAATAATAGCAATTCCAATAGATTTAATTAAACTACTTTTTCCTACAGCATTAGTACCATATAATAAAATACCATCTTCATTTTTTCCTAATTCTATATTATTTGGAACATAAATTTCATTTTGTTGAATATGTTCAATTAATACATGTCTAAGTTTTTCAGCTTGAAAAAATGATTTTTCGTGAGATACAATTTCAGGTTTACAATAATTATATTTAATAGATAAATCTGCTTTAGTAAATAAAACATCAGTATATTTTACAAAATTACTAATAGTTTCTATTTGTTGTGAGAAATTAAGTAAATTATCAGAATATAATTTAAAACATTTTTTAACATTTTTTTTGATTTCCTCTTTACCTTTAAATATTTTTTCATATAATCCATTCAAAAAGGGTGATACAATTTTACAATTATTTCCTGTTGCTTTCTCATATTTAATATTATTTAAATCTAAAAGAAAATCTAGATTAGTTCCCATATAAGTGTATGTAATTTTAATTTTTTGATTATGGTCAAACACACTTTGAATACCTTTACATCTTCTATTTGTTGATTCCAAATATGGGTACATAGTTTCTGTAATATGTAATTTAACTCCGTTTTTATTTTTTTTTTCAAATTTGGACAAAATATTATTAAATATTTTTTGTATAGCATCTATTTTAATTTTACTTTTTTCAAATTCTGCAATAGAATCATCCACTTCTTTATATATTCCATGTTTAAATATATTTTCATCTGGACTTCTAGAATTAATAGAACTAATTTTATCAACAATTAATTTATTATCTATTTCATTTTTTAATACTTCTATATAATTATCCATATTTAATTCTTGAATTTGTATATGATTACATAAATAAGAACATATAATTGTATCATTTTTTATTTTTTCATAAATATTTTTAATATAATTTAAACTTGAATAAAATGTATAAATATCCGAAGGTGTTACTATATTTAAAATAATTTTTCTGTAAAATTTTTCAATATCGCAAATATTTTTAAATAGTGATAAATTATCATTATTAATATAATTTTTATTATGTATAACATGTTCAATATTATCATATTCTGTTTGCAAATTTTCTTCATTAGAAGTAGGATGTAATAAACAATAATTAAATAATCTTTTACCCATAGAAGTTCTACAATTATTTAAAAAACTAAGTACACTAGATAATTTTGTATTATTATTAGAATCTCTTATAATATTTAATTGTTTAAGTGAGTGATTAGCCAAGATTAATGTATCTTTGTTATTATCAAATATAGGAATCTTTATATTTTTTACAAGATTTTTTTGATGTTTATATACGAAATTCAATAAGAAACAAAAGCTAGTTGTAGCATATTCATAAGGAGCAAAATGAGCATAAAAAAAGTCACTATCATTAATTTCATAAAATTTTTCAAATATTTCTAACTGATACGTTTGTTTATTACAGTTTTTAACTTCTTTATAAAAGTTGTTGGATTCATCGTTTGTATTTATTATATGTTTAACATTACATTTTATGGAACTATAAGTAATCATATTTTTTAAACAATTTTCATTATCAAAATTATGAATAATTATAATTTCAGAAGGATTATAAATAGAATAAAATCTTTCTATTTCATCATAATTAATAGATTCATTAAAATATTCTGTTTGATATTCATAATATATAGTTTCGCCTGTTATAATATCAATAATACTAAGACCACAAGAAATTCTTGGATTTTTATTTAATAATGTTTTTGATATACATTGTAAATAAATACACATAATATTATTAGTTAAATTGTCATCACAAATAAAGTTTGTACCTGGTGAAAAAACTGCAAACTCCTCTCTAATATCTTTAATTTTTTCATCTTGTTTCCATAAAGCAACATTAAAGCCATTATCATTAAGTTTTTTTATTTTCCCTTCAATAGAACCAAATATAGGGCATCCAGCCATAACAACAGTATATTTTTTATTGAATTTCAATGGTTTTTTTCCATTTTTTCCGGTAGTAACTTTATCTTTAACTGCATAATCTGTTATTTTCCCAAATTTTTCAATATTAGGATCTAAAACACCAGTTTTTATACATTTTAATCCATATACTTCATAAAACCCACCACACTGCCACAATAAAATAACATTTTGTCCATATTCTTTTTTATATTTTTCATATGTATCAAAATATTTTGTTATCATTTTAGCTCCGGACATTTAATTATATATTTTCTTTAAACATGTTTATATTGTTTATAAAAATGTTTTATATTTCATCGTTAATATAATTATGTATAAGATTCTCGGCATTTTTGTTGTATATATTACCAGAAAGGAAAGCATTTTCAAAAGTTTCTCTGATAACACTTTCAGGTGCATTACTTCCAATTTTAATTAAATTATGTATTCTTAAATATTGTTTAATTTCTGATAAACTTTTTTTTTTAAGTTTAAGTGTATCATTTTTGATTTTTTTTCTAGTTTTTCTATTTTTAATTAATACTGATACTTTACCTTTATTTTTTCCCAATATTAATTTTCTTTTTAATGTTTTTGTCTTTTTAAATTTTTTTGGTTTAATAATAGGTTTATGAACAACAGGATTAATTTTTTGTTTAATTTCGGCTAGTTTATTTTGTCTTTCTTTTACAAACGAAGGCTTTTCTGGTGGCAATGGTTCAAAATTAAATTTTAATTTTGGTATATTATTATTATTATTACTTTTTTTCATAGTTTTTCTATATTCAGAATATAGTGGTTTACTACCTCCTTTTAAAATTCCGTATGGTGGAGAGGGAGGTGCTTTATATGAATTTTCATCTAAAGGGAATGATGGCAAAGAAGATTTATTCTTTAATGTTTTCTGTTTTTTTTTATTTTCAGAAACTTTATTTAAATATAATAATGAATCTTGAAAAGAATCACTAAAATCTTCTACAATATCATTATTACCACTCCTTAGTGATTTTTTCTTTTCTTGTTGATGTCTTTTAATTTTTTCTAAAAGCTCTCTTTTTACTTTATTTGGTTTAAATAAGCTTTCAAGTGTTTTATTTCTTTTCCTTTTTTCCTTTTTTTCTTTCTTTTTTCCTCCAACCATTAAATGTATAGGTTTAATACTAATTTTCTTTTTTAATGACATTATTATTAATAAAGAAAAATAAGATATGTAAATAACTTAAATATACATATTTGTAAATACATTAGTATTTTTTCTATTTTTAACTTCATCATTTTGAATAAATTTTTTAAATCCATTATCTATGTCTTTTAATATTATTTTTCGTTTATAAGAATCATCTTTACAAAATATTCTTCTACTATGACAAATTTTAGTTTTGGCTAATAAAGTTTCAATATCTCTGCCAAAATATTTGAAATAATCCATTTTATCTTCAAACCATTTATCTTTTATATCTTCATTAAATGACCATCCAATATCAAAAACTTTTTTATGAAAAATTTGATTTAATTCTTTAGAATTATAATTATCAGTATTAAATCTCCAAGTAAATCTTGATTCAAGACCGGAATTATATGCAAAGAAACAATCTTTTAATTCTTTTTCATAACCAGCAATTATAACCATTAATTCATTTTTATGAAAACTAAGAGCTTCGCATAAAGTATCAATA
>CETH01029537.1_pt1 | contig 13291 bp, 11 predicted proteins | sample 361461 | NCBI WGS metagenome assembly CETH01 (sample SAMEA2622695, study PRJEB7988) | marine metagenome | isolation source: saline water (ENVO:00002010), including
GCTGAAATCTAGATATTTCAGACTTTACTTCATTTGATAAAATTTCTGATCCTCCACCAGGCATAGACCTCTGCCCTGCGCTCCACAGTGCTTTGAAAACTTCCCTGTATGACATTTCTCCCACCTCAGACATTCTTATAATTTCTGGAGCTGACCAAAAGTGAGGTGTTACATTAGGAAATCGTTTTTTTGTCTCTTTTACCATTTCAGTATAATAATCAAATGGTATATTACTATTTAAGCCACCTTGCATTAGCACAGTCCTCACACCATTTTTTTCTGCCCTTGCAATTTTATCCATAATTTGGTCAACAGTGTATGTGTATGCAGAGGGATCATTCTCATCAGTACGATAGAATGCACAAAAAGAGCAATATGCATCACAGATGTTTGTATAATTTAGATTAGTATCTACTACATATGTAACATTATTGTTAGGGTTGTGTTTAGCTCTCCAAAAATTAGCAAGTGGTATTAAATCTAATAGCTCTGATTCCTTAAGAAGCCAAATTCCTTCTTCTATGCTTATTCTTTCGGAGTTAAATATTTTTTTTGTAATTTTACTTAGCATATTTTATTCCCTAATACAAAGAATGCCATGTATTTAAAGTTTCTAACCTTTTCTTAAATTCTAACTGGCCTTTTCTACATTCATCATCAAGTATATAAGTAAAATTATTAATATAATTAACTATCTCATTTTCATCAAAATAATGACCAGAAAATTTATGAGCTAACTTTTCTAAATTCTTATTACTTAATTCTATACTATTTTTTATATTTTCTGAAAGAATATTTGATTCTTGTAGTGAACTTTGATTTGAAACCCATTCAGCAAAAACAAAAGGTAACCCTGTCAATTCTTTCCAAATTGATGCTAGATCATAAACAAATTTATAGGAACCAGATTTTTTAAGCTTTATTGCTGGATCTCCAATAACTAAACATATGTCATGGTAAGAATCTTCTTTAACAAACTCATAATTTTCTAATGACCAATAATCTCTTAAGAGTATTCTTAAGAGTTGAACGGAAGTGGCTGAATGTGAAGTTACTGCGATAATTATTTTTTTCTTTTTTATTTTTAGCTTAGAAATACTAATATTAGAAAAAACAAAAACACTTTTAGCATCATTTTTACACGCGACACCAATATTTGATAAAGGAGTTATTTTTTTTCCTAATCTAATAATTTCTGCATAAGGTATAGGACCTGCAAAAATTCTATTTTCTTCAATAGATTTTGCCATTTCTCTAGGCGTATATGGATGGAGAGTATACTTACTTTGAGGTAGGTTAGAATAAAAAACAGCAGAATTAATATAGGTCATATGCCCCAATTTAATTTGACTGCTAGAACTATTCATATACCTTGATTTCATTGTATAGCGCATCTCTTTCGACTGGTATTCTTCTAGCTTCTTTAATTGATGAAACCATTTTTGCTTTTGCTACGCCCGCAGGAGATTCCGCCAAAGCTGCGTGAGCTATTCTTTCTTTTCCTATAGTGCCATCTAAATCATTAGCACCAAAGTTTAACCCAATACTTGCCGTGGCTTCTCCTAGCATTACCCAGTAAGCCTTTACATACTTAATGTTGTCAAGCATCAGTCTTGCTACTGAAATCATTTTCAAATCATCCATAGGTGGCGTGTGTCTAGGGCGAAGTTTTGTCATACCAATTTGATATTCCAATGGTATAAATGCTAAAAATCCACCTGTTTCATCCTGAATCTCTCGTAACCTGATTAAGTGATCAATTCTTTCTTCATATTTTTCAACATGACCGTATAAAAGTGTGCAGTTTGTAGGGATGCCCATATTATGAGCTATTTTGTGTATATCTGCCCATCTATCGGCATTTGCTTTTCCGGGTAACAACATTTTATGTACTCTGGATGAAAATACTTCAGCTCCTCCACCAGGCATAGATTGCAATCCTGCTTCTTTCAATATAGCTAGAGATTCTTCCGGAGGAACTTTCCATCTTCTTTGGAAATAGTCAATTTCAGATGCAGTAAAACCCTTTATTTGCACCTTGGGGTTTTTTTTGTGTATTTCTCTTACCATATCAACATAATATTCAAAAGGCCATTTAGGGTGATGTCCCCCTACAATATGTATTTCATGAATTTCATCATCAACATGATCTAGTATTTCTTCCATATTCATAGCATAAGCGCCATCTTCACCAGGTTTTTTTGCAAAATCACAAAACTTACAACTTAATACACATATATTCGTTGGATTAAGTTGTCTATTAAGTACAAAATAAACCTTATCACCAGTAACTCTTTTTTTTGCAAAATCTGCAATTCTGCCTACTGCTGATAAATCATCTGATTCAAAAAGCTTGATTCCATCTGACATAGTCAATCTTTCCTGATTTTGAACCTTATCCCACACATCAAATAAATTTTTGTCAGTAATGTTAATTTCTATTGATAAATTAGGTTGAGCTACTTTGTATATAGATGCCAATTTTTATCTACTTTCTTAATAATATCTTCGCTCATAACTAGTGGCTTTTGGTAGCCTTCTTTCCACGTTGCATCAATTCCCATTACTCCAGAATAAACTGGCGCTATGTTCACAAATTTCGAATCTGAAAACATTACATCTCTTACTGCATCAAAACGGGTAAATATTCCCCAAATAAGATTCTCGTCATCATGAATATCAACATCATTTGAAACTACCACAATTAATTTAATTTTACTTAATAATGGATTTTCTAGTGCGGAAATTAGAGTATTTCTACCATTATTTTTTGTTTGTAGAACAAGCAAAGTGTTTAAAATAAACCTATGAGAATATACATCAGGAATAATTTCATTTAGATTACCGGGTACAGGAATAGCACTAACTGTATTTTCAACATTTTTTCTCGTGGTTGCATCTAATATCATTTTCGAGCCTCTATTTATAGTTCCACTTGTAAAATCTAAAGTATCAGCTGCGGTTTTGGATAATAAATGAAAGCCAGATTCAGGATTAAAGTTTAATCTAATAGATTGCAATACTTCTTTGTAATTTTTTGGATTAACATCATGGTCTACAAGTATAAGCGTTTTAGTTAATGATAATTGACCTTCACCTAACAATCCTAATGCTGTCTTTAATGGTTCTTGTTCATATCTGTTATCTACTGATACTACTAATAAATTATGAAAACCAGCTTCATAGTAAGCCCACATATCAACAACATCTTTTCTAATTATTTTAATAAGAGGGGTTAATGCCAATTGCGCTGCATCTCCTAGAAATTTATCTTCCTGAGGTGGTTTACCAACAACAGTTGCTGGATATACAGGATTTTTTCTGGAAGTAATGCTAGTAATTTCAAAAACAGGATGGTCGTCAGCCTGTGAGTAGTGACCAAAATGATCTCCAAATGGGCCTTCTAATTTTCGAACTCTAGGCTGGAGTCTACCTTCAAAAATAAATTCTGCATTTGCTGGTACATTCAAGTCAACAGTTTTTGCTTTTGTTATAGGAGTTCTTATACCTCTAACTATTCCTGAAAAGGCTACTTCATCTAAACCTTCAGGTAAAGGCATTATAGATGCTAAAATTAGGCTTGGATCCCCTCCTACAGCCACAGCCATATCTAAAGGTTTATTCAATTTTTCTGCATTTTGATAATGAAAGCCTCCTCCTTTTTGAATTTGCATGTGCATTCCTGTAGTAAGCGAATCATATACTTGCATCCTATACATACCCATATTCATAGTGTTATCATTGGGATCTTTTGATATTACTAATGGTAGAGTTATAAACCTTCCACCATCTTCAGGCCAGCACTTTAAGACTGGAATTTGGCTAAGATCATACTTATTTTCCTCTTGCTGGACAATAGCACCTCTAACTTTTTTAGGTCTAATTTTTAAAAGTCTCCATAAAGTTTTTTTATTCTTCCAGAATGATGATATTTTGGGGGGGTTAACATCTTGAACAAAAGATAATATTTCCTCACCTAATTCTTCTGGAGGTCTTCCTATAGCAATCTCTAGTCTTTTCATACTAGCCATAGAGTTTATTACTAACGGTACATTTGAGCCAATAACATTTTCAAAGACAAGTGCAGGACTTTCTTGCTTAACTGCCCGTATGGCAATTTCTGTAACTTCTAACTCTGGATCTACTGGTTCAGTAACTCTAATAAGTTCTCCTTGTTTTTCAAGTTCATTTATGAAAGATTGGAAATCAGTAAAAGACAATTATTTATTCTCCTTTATCTACGCCTAGCCATGGTTTTAATAATTTGTTTTCAAATCCCAATAAGGATAATATTCTACCTGCAACAGTATCAACCAGATCAGAAATACTTTTAGGCTTATGATAGAAGCCAGGTGAAGCTGGCAAGATAATTCCACCGGCTTCTGTGATTAAAGTCATATTTTTTAGATGTACAAGGCTAATAGGCATTTCTCTAGGAACGATGACCAATCTTTTTCTTTCTTTGAGGCAAACATCTGCAGCTCTCTCTATGAGGCCATTTGAAATACCATTTGCTACTCTTCCAATAGTCCCACCAGAACAAGGAACTATAGCCATAGCCGTAACTGGATATGAACCCGACGCAATTGGAGCTGAAACATCTTTGGAATTATATATTTCAAGAGAACCTTTCGGTTTGTCAACCTCTGCCCAAGCAAGCAATGTATTATATGTTTTTTCTAGTTTATTATCGAGTAAAATTCCCTCTTCAACTTCGAGAACTTTTTTTCCTGCATCAGACACCACAACTTTTATGTCATGCCCGGATAGTAGTAATTGCTGCAGAACTCTTCTGGTGTAAGGAACACCACTAGAGCCAGATACAGCTAAGGTATATATGCTCATAAATTAAGTACTTCTCCTAAAATTACAAAAATACCAAAAACAAAAGATATCACTCCATTCATTGTAAAAAATGCCATGTTCAATTTCTTTAAATTTTTATGAGAAATAAGTGATTGTTCATAAATTAGTAAGATTTTTGTGCATATTACGCCTATAAAAAATAATAAGCCTGCTTGTAATACTATCCCTGCTAAAAACAACATTATAACTGAAATAGCATGGCATACTCTTGAAATATTCAAAGATTTTTTTATACCAAATTTTGCAGGAATAGAATATATATTTTGCTTAATATCAATTTCGAAATCATTAATTGCATAGAGAATATCGAAACCTGAAACCCAAAACATTGCTCCAATACCTATACATAGTACACCAAATGAAATATTACCATTTATTGCCACCTCAACCGCAGAAGGTACTATTAAATATACGATTCCTAAGCCGAAATGAGATAACCATGTAAATCTCTTAAGATATGGATAAATAATCATTACAGCAATAGGAATTGGTAAATATTTTATTGTAGATGAATGCAGATTAAGAACTGATAATAAAAATAAAATCAAACTGAAACCTGTAAAAAATAACATTTGATTTATGCTTATTAGACCTTTTGGCAATGCTCGATTACTAGTCCTTGGGTTTCTAGAATCTATTTCTCTATCGATTATGCGGTTTGCACTCATACCGAATGTTCTCATAGAAACCATTGCAATTACAATCCAGAAGAAGATATTATAATTTGGATTACCTTCGTAAACAATAAAAAGTGTTAGCAAGGCAAAAGGAAGAGCAAAAATAGAATGCTCAAGTTTTATTGCTTCAGAATAAACTTTAAAATTCTTGGACAATATTTTTATATATGACATATAATCCTCTTGGTGAATTTTTGAAAAATATAAAATTCTGCTTATAATTAATTGTAACTTCTTGAAAAATATTTGCAATTTTATTATGAGTAAAAACTTAGAAAACAAGCCGAAAGAATTTAAAATTATTACTGAAGGTATTATTAACCCTGAAGGTCCGGTACTTGGCCCCGATGGAAATCTTTATCTAGTTAGTGCCGATGAGTCTAATATTTATATGATTGATAACAAAAACAAGGTTTCCTCAATAGGTAAAACAAACGGCAGGCCTAATGGGCTAGCTTTTAATTCATCAGGAGAATTATTTGTTGCAGATGCAGGACACAAAGCAATTCTCAAAATGAGAAATGATAAATTTGAGGTGTTTGTAGATGAATACGATGGATCAAGATTAGGAGGCCCAAATGATTTATGCTTTCTGCCTAATGGCAACTTGTTATTCACTGACCCTATTAGGAAACCATTACCAGACCCGTCTATAAGTCCAATATACAGCGCTGCTCAAGGAACAGGTAAAGTAAAAGTGTTTGCTAATGATCTTGCATATCCAAATGGAATTGAATTATCTAACAATAAAAAAAATATCTTAGTTTCTGAAAGCCGAGCAAATAGATTAGTATCTTTCTTAATTGACGAAGAGGGTAATTTATTAGATCAAAAATTGATTAGAAGATTCAGGGATCCAGGACATCCTGACGGCCTAGCTATTGATTCAAATGGGGACATACTACAAACTTTACCTGGGATAAGATCAATATGCTTCCTTGATCAAAAAGGAAAAATGAAAAATTTATATCATATACCCGATTGGAGCCCTTCAAACATAGCATTTGGAGGTAAAAACTTAGACGAAGTGTTTGTTTGTGGCGGTTCAAAAAATGTTATTTATTCATTTGTACATGAAGTTCCAGGTAACAAAATTTTATGATCATTTTCTGAGAAATTCTGAATCAAGCATATCATTTTCAATCTGCATGACTGTTGGTCTACCATGAGGACATGTTTGAGGAGAATCACAATTTTCAAGCATTTTTATTATATTTTTTTGCTCATCTATCGATAGAGTTTGTCCTGCTCTTACGGCTGAATGACATGACAAAGATGCCACTATTTTATCAAGCCAAGAATCGCTACCTGTTAAAACTGTAACTTCATCTAATAAACTTTGAAATATACTTTGAATATTTCCATTGACCAAACTTATATTATTTTTAATAATTATACTTGGAACTTCTCTTACCGCTAAGGATGTTGGACCAAATACATCAACCAGCCAACCACAATTACTTAATTGAGTTTTATATTCACTTAAGATACTTGTAGTGTCATTATTTACCTCTATAACCAAAGGATCCAATAAAGGCTGTGAAGATAAATGCTTTTCCTTTGATAAGTCATTAAATATTTGCTCATATTTTACTCTTTCATGAGCTGCATGTTGATCTAAAATGTATAAACCATTAGGACCTTCACAAGCTATATATTTTTTTGAAAATTGTCCAATAACTCTTAGTATAGGAATGGTATTTTTCATAGTTTTTGAATATTCTTTTTCTGAGTAAATAATATCTTCTAAACCTTGAAATTTTTTTTCAATAAAATCTGATTTTTCATATGAAAACAAATTTATATTTTTTTTAATGCCATACACATTTTCTTCATTTTGATTAGCTACTTTTACAGGAGATCGTAAACTGATTGTATTTCTAATATTTTTTTGAATCATTGAAAAAACAAAATCCTCATTTATGAAACGAACCTCCGCTTTATTAGGATGTACATTCGGATCAACTTCAGTTAGAGGAACTGTTATTCTAATTATTCCGATAGGAAATTTTCTCTGTGGTAAAAGTCCAGCAAATGATCTTTCTACAGCATAATTTAATTTTTTCGAATTTATGATTCTTCCATTAACAGATATGATTAAGTAGTTTCTGTTTGATTTGTATATAGAAGGCGAACCTATTAAGCCATTAATTTTATAATTAGAATTTTCATTTTCATCGTCAATTAGAAGTAAATTATTCTTAGAATATATTCCATAAATCATTTTATATATATCTACAATATCATTTGACCCACTAGTATCTAGTTTTAATTTCCCATCTGTTATAAGTTGAAAATCTATATGCGGATATACAAGACTAAAATAATTAATTAGATTGTGAATCTTTAAGACTTCTGAACTTGCACTTTTTATAAATTTTAGACGAGCTGGTACGTTGCTAAATAATTTCATTACAGAAATAGATGTGCCAGGATTACATGCAATATTTTTTATCTTCTTTATATTCAAAAATTCGCTCTCAAAAACAGAACCCATTGTCTCTTTTTTTATTTTTGAAATTGCATTTACGATGGAAACAGAAGCTATGGAGGGTAGTGCTTCCCCTCTAAAACCTAGGGTTTGAATAGATGTCAAATCGGAAGAATTATTTATTTTAGAAGTTGCAAATCTCTCAAAGGCTATAGCTAACTCTGAACTTGGTATTCCATCACCATTATCAGTAATCTTTATAAGATCTAATCCACCTTTTTCAATTTCTATAATAACTTTGGTAGAATTAGCATCAATTGAATTTTCAACTAATTCTTTTACTACAGAGAATGGCCTTTCGACTACCTCTCCAGCTGCTATTCTCGATGATAAATTTTCATTAAGTACATTAATTTTCATTTTATAATTTTCTAATTCTAGATGTAAATATTGTATAACTTAAAGCAAAAATAATTAATAAAATTCCCGCGATAAAATAAGCCTGTTGAATTCCTAAAATATCAGCTATGAAACCTAATGGTATCGCTCCTAAGGGAATAAGACCAAAATTAATTGTGTATAAGCCCATAACCCTCCCTCTATATTCATCATCTGTATTTTCTAGAATAAGTGAAATGTTTAAGGCTCTTCTTCCTGAGTCTCCTAGGCCTAAAAAAAGCATTAATATAACAGCTAATATATAAGATGAATTTATACCAGATATCATAATTGTAAATCCCGATAAAATACTAGTTATAATTAGTATCCAACCCCGCTTATCCTTTTTACTTAAGCCTGCTATGAAAAGAGTTCCAATAAGGGCCCCTACTCCAATTACACTTAATAAAAGCCCCAAAGCTTCTACTTCTTTATTAAAAACTTCTTCAATTTGTACAGGTAACAAAGTTCTATATGGCATAGACAATAAAGCTGTACTTAATGCTACAACTAGAAGATATAGAACTGTTCTATTTTTAGCTACATATCCAAAACCTTCTTTTATATCCCTGTAAAAATTCTTTTTTGGTATTTTTTTCCTCACTGAAGGAACAAAGCCCGTCATAAAAAAGGCAATAAACGCAAAGATAGCAATTATAAAGTATGTTACAGCCGCACCAAAATAACCATATACTAGACCTCCGATTCCTGGTGCCAAAAATGACATTAATGACATACCGGATGCATTTAGAGCGGTAGCATTTGTAATGTGTTCATCATCTACAAGTTCGGGAATAATTGCTTGTCTTGCGGGCATTAAAAAGGCCCAAATAGTGCCCTGTAGTAGGGATGAAACAACCAAATGATAAATAGTTATCACTTCAAAAGCTATAGAAAAACCTATAAATAAAGCAATTAACGCAACTCCTAGTTGCCCATATTGAATAATTTTCCTTAACGACAATCTATCAGCTACTGCACCACCAAAAATTGAAAATAGTAATATGGGAGGGGCAAATCCAGATCCTACTAATACAACCGCTATTGGTGATTTTGATAAATCCCAAGTCAAGTAACCTCTTGCTAAAATTTGGACACTTATTCCCGCCATAAGAAATAATAGGCCTAGCCATAAATTTCTATAAGCTGGGACGGATAAAGATGAAAAGGTTCTGTATAAATAACTTTTTAACAATAGAATGTTCTTTTTTATGAAATTCTTCTAATAGTACCTGAAAAAATAAATATAACTAGTGAAAAAATCAATAAAAATATACCAGAAATGAATACAGGTATTTGTGCTCCATGTGTACCCATAGCTAAGCCTAAAGGTAGCATGCCTAAAGGCATCAATCCAAATGTCATCATTAATATGCTCATCATTCTACCTCTAAATTCTTCCTTCGAATTCTCCATTACTAAACTTTGTCCAAGAGCCCACCTAGCTTGTTCACCAAGACCTATACCAATTAGGCCAAATACTCCAGCTATAAAGTAAGGCACAGATGATATTAAGATTAGTGCTAAACCAGAAACTACAGCCCCAATTATGAGCAAAAAGCCTCTATGGTTTCCTTTCCTAAGGTTTGCTATTAGGATAGATCCAACAATACCGCCTATCGCTACAGAAGTCATAAGCATACCGACTTCAGAGGGTAATGCACCGTATACATCCTTTGCAAAAACCTGGATTAACATCCTAAACGGCATAGTTAGCAATGCAACAACTACGCTATAAAGCAATATCATACATATTATCCTGTTTGAAGCCAAGTAAGACAATCCGTCATAAAATTCTCTTAAAACTTTTTTATGTTCTATTTGTTTAGGATACATTTTAGGTACTAAAGATGTAAAAAAAACAGCACTCATTAAAATTAATGAGATCACAAAATAAACTCCATATGGATTTATCCATTCATACAAAAAACCAGCCAAAGCTGGTGACAATAGCCCCATCAAACTCATAGCCATAGCATTTAATGCATATGCATTTGGCAAACTTTTTTTATCAACTAATGTTGATATAGCAGCCTGCCTTGCAGGCATCATTATTGAGAACATAGCTCCTTGAACAACAGATACTATTAGTAAATTCCACCATAGTATAAAATCAAAAAAAATCAAAAGACCTATTGAAGCAGCCAAAATAGCATTAGTTGTTTGTGCAATTTGGATAATTAATCTTCTTTCTAACCTGTCACTTATGACTCCTCCATAAATTGAAACAAATAATAAGCTAGGAGCAAAACCCATTCCAACAAATCCTGTTAGAAACGCACTATCTGTTATGTCATATACATAAATACCTCTAATAACCATCTGCATCTGTATCCCAGCCATCCCAAAAACTACTCCAAACCAAAGCATTCTGAAATTCTTAAATTTTAATGACTCAAAAGTATGAGAAAAAAAGTTAGATATGATGTTCAAGATAACCTTAGATCTTTTTCTGCATCAATTATTTCTTTCTCTAACACTTTTATCTTTTCATACTCTTCTCTATACATTGCATAAATTCTATCTAGATATAATCGTGCTAAATTAATATATTTTTCTCCAGGATTTTTACAAACATTTATCAATAAATCCACATTTCTGTTTTTTGGAAGCTGTTTTCCTATAGATAAAATTTTTGCTTCGCTTTCCTTTATACCGTCTTGATCATTTCCTGAAACTTGATACTGAAATCTGCCGATTATGATGGTCAATTCTGATAATAAATCAGCCTCAGACATCATACTATATACAACATCATTTACATCATCCAATTGGTTTTCTATAATTTTTTTTTCATCTTTTAGGTGATTTTTATCGTACGAAGCAGAGTATATATCTAAAATTTTTGAAACTTCATTCATAAGGTTAGTTACATCTGAAAGATTATGAAATCCTCCAAAAATTAGGTCATCATCTCTTTTTTTTGCAGTTTCATTAATCCAATCCTCTGAATCAACAATTTCAGGAGCAGGTGGGAAAGAAAAGGAAGACATATCTTTACTTGACAAACCATCAACTTGGTTAGACAAAAAAGGTGGTACATACTTGGAAATATCCACCGTTATAGGGAGGAGAATAATGTAAGAAGCAGAAACTTTTTTACTATCGATAGTATCAATAAAATATACTATCGCGTGCCCCTTAGGGCGTAATGAATCACCAATCTTGTATTCTAGAGACATTTTTATTACTTATCAGTTTATAATTTGTTGAATATAATAATACAATAATCATAAAATTATTATTGTATTAATTTAGGAGAAAATAACGAATTTATATAACTATACGCTAAGACCAATAATTTTTAGTCTAGAACCTGAGTTAGCTCATAAAGTGACTGAACTATCTCTAAGAGTACCTTATATATGGAATTTATTTACAATCAATAACGCTGCTGGGAATAAATCGCTAGAGACAAAATTATTTGGTAATTCTTATCCGTCTCCTTTAGCTCTAGCTGCTGGGTTTGATAAAGACTGTAACACATTAAATAATGTTATAAAGTTAGGTTTTGGCTTCGTTACAGGCGGAACAGTAACCTTAACTTCTAGGCCAGGAAACCCAAAACCAAGAATGATCAGAATCACTAAAGATAAAGCTATTATTAATGCTTTAGGTTTTCCAGGCAAAGGTGTTGAATATTCAGTAAAAAATCTAAATAAGTATCAAAGTATTAAGAATAGAATTATTTTAAGCGTTTCTGGAACTATTGAAGATGAGATAATAGAATGCATTCAATTGTCAAAAGATTTCGTCTCTGCTTTTGAGATAAATATTAGTAGCCCTAACACATCAGGCCTAAAAGTTTTCCAAGAACCTTCAAGACTTAGGAGTCTAATTGATGCAGTAAAAAAATGTACAGAAAAACCAATAATAATTAAGTTCCCCCCCTGGAATAATTCCTTTGATAATAAAAAAGAAATTATAAAGTTGATTGAAACTTCCTTAAACTCAAATGTAGAAGGGATGATTATTTCAAATACCCACCCAAAAGAATCAAAAAGTATACAAATTGGAAAAGGCGGATATAGTGGAGAGCCAATTTTTCCATATACCCTAAAAATGCTCAGGGAAGTCCAAGCAATAAATAATGGATCAGCGGATATAATAGCATGCGGTGGAATATCTTCAGCTAACGATCTTTGGAAAGTTTTAGCTAGCGGAGCAAAAGCTGGGCAGATTTACACATCACTTGTTTATCAAGGTCCAACATTACCATCAAAAATAAATAACGGACTAATTAAACTGATGGAAATCGCAGGGATAAATAAAATAAATGATATTAGTGGCGAGCCCCCTAAATTATAAGTTTATTTTTCGTTATAGTTTATAAATTTTAGAACTTCATCTATTTTTGGCATAGAATTCTGAGCGCCATCACGAGTCACACACATTGAAGATGCTGCAATAGCCAAATATATAGATTCTTGAAGATTATTATTTTTTACAACCCCATACCCTAGCGCCCCATTAAAAGCGTCTCCTGCTGCAACCGTTGACTTTGCCGTAACTTCATAACTGCTCACATGTTCTGAAATATTTTCAGTCTCAACCCAAACCCCTTTTGAACCCAATGTTATAATCACATTATCACATCCAAGATTTCTTATATATCTCCCTGCTTTTTTTGCAGATAACATATCCTTAATTTCAGTGTTACTTATATTTGAGGCCTCAATCTCATTAGGAGTAATAATATTTATATTTTTATACATTTGACTTACATTTTCTTTATAAGGTGCTGGATCTAAAATTACTGGTATCCGTTTTTTATAGGCCATTTTTAGTATCAAGTCTAAGGTTTTATTTGGGATTTCTTGCTGAAGTAACAATACACCAGCATCATCAGAAATTTTTTCAAAATCGTTTATTTGAGAGT
>CETH01183549.1_pt1 | contig 13291 bp, 9 predicted proteins | sample 361461 | NCBI WGS metagenome assembly CETH01 (sample SAMEA2622695, study PRJEB7988) | marine metagenome | isolation source: saline water (ENVO:00002010), including
GCATATCTTCTCTAGGAAGAATTCTACTAATAATTCCTTTATTACCATGCCTGCCAGCCATTTTATCTCCTACTTGTATTTTTCTTCTCTGAGCAACGTATACACGAACAACCATATTTGCTCCTGGTGGTAATTCGTCCCCTTGCTCTCTTGTATAGATTCTCACATCAACCACTCTGCCCTTTTCGGTATTAGGAACACGCAACGAATTATCTCTTACATCTCTAGCTTTTTCTCCAAAAATTGCTCTAAGCAATTTTTCTTCTGGAGGCTGATCTGATTCTCCTTTAGGAGTAACTTTACCGACCAAGATATCTCCGCTTTCTACGAATGCGCCTATTCTAATAATTCCCATTTCATCAAGATTTCCCAGACTCTCTTCAGAGACATTAGGTATTTCTCTTGTTATTTCTTCAGGTCCAAGTTTCGTTTGCCTAGCTTCTATTTCATATTTCTCAATATGCACTGAGGTATATAAGTCATCAGTAACTAATCTTTCACTAACAAGAATTGCATCTTCATAGTTATATCCTTCCCAAGGCATATAAGCTATAAGAACATTTTGACCTAGAGCGATTTCTCCACCCTCACAAGCCGATCCATCTGCTAAAACCTGACCAGAAATAACATGATCTCCATTTTTAACTAAAGGTCTTTGATTAAGGCAGGTATCTTGATTTGAACGTTGATATTTTTGCAAGTAATGAATATGGTCTTCTCCTTGATCATCTTGAACAATAATTTGATTAGCATCAACAAAAGTTACTTTTCCATTAACCTTTGTAATTGGAACCATCCCAGAGTCCCTTGCAACTTGAGTCTCAAGACCTGTACCAACCAAAGGTCTTTCAGGTCTTAGTAGAGGGACTGCTTGCCTTTGCATATTTGAACCCATAAGAGCTCTGTTCGCATCATCATGCTCTAAGAAAGGGATTAAAGAAGTTGCCACTGAGATAACCTGTACTGGAGACAGTTGAACAAAATCAACCTGTTCAGGAGGTACTTTTTCAAAATCTTGCCTATATCTTACTGGTATCAAATCAGCAATGATTAATCCGTTTTCATCTGTAGCTACATCTCCAGGTGCAACTCTTTTTTCATCTTCTAAATCAGCTGACAGATAAATAGGGTCTCCATCTTTAACAACTTTACCTGACTCAACTTTCCAAAAAGGAGTTTCAATAAAGCCATATTCATTAACTCGAGCATGGGTAGCAAGAGAATTTATTAGTCCCGCATTAGGTCCTTCGGGAGTCTCAATTGGACACAGTCTTCCATAGTGAGATGGATGAATATCTCTTACTGCGAAGCCAGCTCTCTCTCTGGTTAGTCCTCCAGGTCCTAAAGCCGAAATTCTGCGTTTATGGGTCAATTCAGCAAGGGGATTAGTTTGGTCCATGAATTGACTTAATTGACTGGATCCAAAAAACTCTTTAATTGCAGCAACAAGTGGCTTAGGGTTAACAAGTTGAGCAGGAGTTAAAGAATCTGTCTCTCCAACTGTCATTCGTTCTTTTATGATTCTCTCTAATCTATTCAAACCAACTCTTACTTGATTCTGCAGCAATTCACCAACAGATCTGACTCGCCTATTACCTAAATGGTCAATATCATCTAAACTTGCTCCGCCAACATCAAGTTCTAAATTAATCAAATAGTCTAAACTAGAAAGAACATCTTCATGAGTAAGAGTTCTAACTGAAGCTGGAATAGTCAATCTAAGCTTATTATTAATTTTATATCGACCTACTCTTCCTAAATCGTAGCGTTTTGGATCAAAGAACCTACTATGTAATAATTGCTGACCACCTGAAACTGATGGTGGTTCTCCTGGACGGAGCTTCTTATAAAGCTCTAATAATGCCTGATCTTCTGAATTAATACCTTCTTCATTAGAAGCCTCAATTGACTTTTGATAAAATTCAGGATGGCGTAACTTATCTATTACATCATTATCAGAAAGTCCCATTGCTTTCATTAAAACATGGGCATTAATTTTTCTTGTTTTATCGACTCGTACATGAAGTAAATTATTTTTATCCGTCTCAAACTTTAACCAAGCTCCTCTATTAGGAATAACACTTGCATTATAAGTTCTTCTGCCATATTTATCTTGCTCATCTTTGAAATAAACTCCTGGACTTCTAACAATTTGATTAACAATTACTCTTTCTGCTCCATTAATAATGAAAGTCCCCCTTTCAGTCATCAAGGGTAGCTCTCCAATAAAAACCTCTTGCTCTTTAATCTCTCCTGTATCTTTATTTATCAAACGACAAATTACATACATCTGAGAGGAGAAAGTGGCATCCCTTCTCTTGGCTTCCTCAACACTATGCCTAGGACGTTTTAGACGATATTCTTCGCCGATAAAATGCAATTCAAGTTTGCCAGTATAATCAGTGATTGGAGAAAAATTCTCCAGCTCTTCAATTAATCCCTTTTCTAAAAACCATTTAAAACTTGCTCTTTGTACCTCTACCAAATCTGGAAGGTATGTAGCTGTTTTAGCTACCTGAATCGCGCTACTGCTCATGCGAGATCTCTTCGTTCCTAATAAAAACAGAAAACTAAACTTTGGGTCTAAGACAGAGAAAAACAAATCAAAAATGAAGTGCTTATCTAATGAGATATCTCAAAAGAAAAGTTACCTTAAGTTTTGATAATCAGAGATTAAATGTTCTCTTGATAGGAATATTTAACATACCAATACAAGGAAGCTCATTTGGTATGAAGAATATTTTACCGAAGATAGTAATTTTCTATAATAACATCTCCTATTCTAATATCAAAGAGATGTTAAATTAAATAATTTTTGTGCATTTCTAGACGTTTCACTTGTAACAGTTTCTAGATCCACATCTCTAATCTTAGCAATTGCCTCTGCAACATATTTCACAAACGAAGGTTCGTTCCTTTTACCTCTATAGGGAACAGGTGCCAAAAAAGGGGAATCTGTCTCGATTAAATAAGAATCACTAGGTACTAATCGAGCGCATTCATGCGTATCAAACGCTTTTGAGAAAGTTACGATACCACTAAAACTGATATAAAAGCCTAATTCTAGAAATTGACTCATCTCTGACGCAGATCCCGCCCAACAATGCATAACTCCTCTAGGACATTTATTCTTAAGCTTTAGACTTCTTAAAACTTCAAGCATTTCTTGAGCAGCATCTCTGCAATGAATAATTACAGGCAAATTCAATGCATTAGCCAATTCTAATTGAGGTACAAGAGCCTTTAATTGAATCGCCAAGTCATTATTCTTAAACAAATCAAGTCCCAACTCTCCTATTGCAACAACTCTTTTATCTGCTAAAGCAGCTTTTTCTAAAATTTCATATGTTTTTACAGTCCATTTAATTGCGTCTAAAGGATGCAAGCCAACCGCATAAAACAAATCGGGATAATTATTAGCTATTTCTTTAATAAGAGGAATTTCCTTTGGCTCTACACAAGCATGGATAAGACTAGTAATTCCTGATTCTTTAATTCTCTGAAAGACTTCATCTAAATCTTCTTTAAAGCTATCAAAAATTAAATGGCAATGAGTATCAATTAAATTATGATTCTTATTGCTATTCATATATCTAAGTTTTATAAAATTAAATTAATAGTCTTATTTAGCTAAGACCTCTTTAGCAGCCTTATTAATGCGAGATTTCTGATTTGCTGCTGTATTTTTATGAATAACATTTTTCTTTACTGCTTTATCTATTTTGCTATAGGCGGCATCTATACTTGATTGAAGTGTAAGTTTGATTTCATCAGAAGGTTCCTTAACATAGGATTCAGATATTTCTAAACACTTTTTTATTAATGTTCGAATAGTAGATTTATAAGATCTATTTAAAATTCGATTTCTTTCAGCTACTTGAATTCGCTTTTTTGCAGATTTTGTATTCGCCACTTAAAATTTTACTAAAGTTTTACTCTATGATAATAACAAATAAAGTCTCATTACATTTTTTTTCCAAGTCTTTTTTCAAAAATATTCTTAAATAAAATTAATCTAAATTTTAAAAATCTAAATAAATAAATTAAAATATCAGTTATGCGTTGTATTCAAAACTCACCTCAGGCAAAAGTTGAGTTAAAAAAGATCTCCGAAAGAACTAGTGGAGATTTTCAAAAAGAAGCCTTTTCTATTGTTGAAAAAATATTGAAAGAGGTAAAAGCAGATGGAGATAAGGCTTTAATTAAATATACAAAACAATTTGATGGATTTGTCCCAGAGTCTTTAGAAGTATCTAAAGAAGAAATTGCTCATGCGTGGCAAAAAACCCCTATATCACTTCAAGAAGCTTTAAAGGTCGCAAATGAAAGAATTATAAATTTCCATCAATTACAGATTCCTAAATCAATCTCAGTTACAGGAAAGGATGGAGAAGAGCTACAAAGGAGATGGAAAGCAGTGGAAAGAGCAGGCATATATATACCAGGAGGAAGAGCCTCTTATCCAAGCACCGTTTTAATGAATGCAATTCCTGCAAAAGTTGCTGGAGTTAAAGAGATCTCCATGGTTTCACCTGGGGACATAAATGGTGAAATCAATCAAACTGTTCTTGCAGCAGCTCATTTAGTTGGCTTAAATAAAGTATTTAGAATTGGAGGCGCTCAAGCTATAGGCGCTTTAGCATATGGAACCGAAAAGATTAGTAAAGTTGACGTAATTTCAGGTCCAGGAAATATTTATGTAACTCTTGCAAAGAAATATGTTTATGGATCAATAGGAATTGATTCATTAGCAGGACCAAGTGAAATTTTAATTATTGCTGATGATTCTGCCAAACCAAATCAAGTAGCCTTAGATCTTTTAGCTCAGGCTGAGCATGATCCTTTAGCATCAGCAATTTTATTAACAACTTCTGAATACCTTGCAAAAGAAGTTAATCAAGCATTAGAAATTCAATTGAAGAATCATCCAAGAAGCGAAATATGTCAAGAGTCAATTAAGAACTGGGGTATGATAATAGTTTGTCAAACAATAGATTCATGTATTGAATTAAGTAATATATATGCGCCTGAACACCTTCAGCTAATTATAAAAGATCATAAAAACTTTATAAATAAAATAGAGAATGCTGGAGCAATTTTTATTGGTCAATGGACACCTGAAGCTGTTGGAGATTATATTGCTGGCCCTAACCATACACTGCCTACTGGAGGTAACTCTAGATTTAGTGGTGCATTAGGAGTAGAAACATTTATGAAAAATTCTTCTATTATTCAATTCACTAAAGATTCTCTGAAGAAAACATCAAAATCAATTATAGAACTAGCAAATAGCGAAGGACTCTATAGCCATGCATGCTCTATTAAAGAAAGAGTTAAGGAGTTTTAATTAATTGTTCCACTTTTACTTGATCATTAACAATTTTTCCAACCAGCACTTCATTAGCTAAATCAACGAAAAGTCCGTTCTCTAAAACTCCAGGGATATTATTGATTTCCTGTTCTAAATCTTTGGGTTTAATAATTCCACTTGCAAAGCTTACATCTAGAACTAAATTCCCTTGATCAGTAACCACAGGTCCAGCTTTTTTCTCAGCCATTCTTAAAACAGATTCTCCTCCGAAGTTATTCAGAGTTAATTGAATTTGTTTCCATGCTGATGGAAGAACTTCTACAGGTAATTTAAAATCCAAATTCAAACAATCTACTAATTTCGTTTCATCAACTACTATCACAAATTTATCTGCTCTACAGGCAACTAATTTTTCTCTTACATGACAAGCACCTCCCCCTTTAATTAATTGAAAATTAGGATCTACTTCATCTGCTCCATCAATTGCAATATCAATTTTATTAACTGAAGCAAGATCAATTAAAGGAATCTTATATTTTTGAGCAAGAACCTCAGATTGAAAAGATGTTGGCACTCCATAAATATTTTCTAATTCTCCTGAAGAGATTTTCTCTCCAAGTGCTTCAATCATTAAAGCAGCTGTTGAGCCTGAGCCTAAGCCAACAATCATTCCATTTTTGACCATATTAGTAGCTGATTCTGCTACAGCCTTTTTCATTAGATTTTGCAATGACATTATTTTTTAGCTAAATCCAGTTAATATTATCAGCTAATCAAGTAAGTTCTGGCAAAATTGAAGGCTCGATAGAAATTGTTAGTTCTTTATTATCCCTTACTATTATCAAATCAAATTTACTACCAATCTCTGAGTTCTCAACTTGATCTAATAGATCTTTAGGATTATAAATAGATTTCCCCTGAGCCGTTACAACTAAATCTCCCCTTTTCAAACCAGATTTGTCTGCAGGGCTATCTGGCAGAACAGTTTGAACTAAAGCTCCTGATCTTTCCGGTAAAGCCAAAAGAGAATTTGGATCTTTATTATGTTCTTCAGCAATCCTTTTATTTAAAAGAATCAATTGAACGCCTAAATAAGGATGAATGACCTTCCCATCAGTTAAGAGTTTATTCGATACTTTTCTTGCTAAATTTATTGGGATAGCAAATCCCAATCCTGCTCCAGGTCCTGATCTAACTAAAGTATTAATACCAATTACTTCACCAGCAGAATTAACTAATGGACCTCCAGAATTTCCTGGATTAATAGCTGCATCAGTTTGAATTAATTCTAATCTTTTATCCGCAAAACCTAAACTATTTATATCTCTATGAAGACTACTGATAATTCCTAACGTGACAGTTTTTTCTAATCCATAAGGAGTTCCAAGAGCTATTGCCCAGTCCCCTACTTCTAAAGATTCAGAATCTCCTAAAGGAGCATAATCAAACGATGAATTCTTTAATAGTTTTACAAGTGCAATATCAGTTATTGAATCAGATCCAACAACTGATCCTTCATATTCAATTCCATCAGGCAATGTGACAATAACTTGATCCACAGATTCAACCACATGAGCATTTGTAAGGATTAACCCATTTTCATCAATAATCACTCCTGATCCCTGAGCTCTTTCTTTCTCTGGAAGAAATCCAGGTTCTCCAAGTAAATCTTTTAATAGAGGATCAATCAAGGTGGGATCAAACTGTTGCCTTTCCAATTTCCTTTCTGTATCGATTCTCACTACTGATGGTCCAACATTTTTTACGGCATGAGATACAAAATTATCATCTTGAGATGGAAGAATACTCATTACTGAATGAGAATTAGAAAAAAAGAATATTATTGAAAATAAAATAGGGAAAAGTCTTCTCATAAAGCTTATAAAAATACCAGTTCTGATTTTCACTATTTTCAGATTTTAAATCAATTCATTAAAAATTGCTTGTTTCTTGAAGAGGGTACATTATAAAGTACAATATGTTAAGGATTAGGTTAGTTACCTCATTTGTTGAGGCAGCTAATCTTTTTTCTTTATAGGAGATTTACTAAATTCAGTTTTGGCATCTTGAATCAATCATCCCTTTTGCTTCTAGAAAAACTTGCTTCAAAAACTGCGGAAGAAAGTGGTTTTGAAGTTTGTAGCTTTAAATTAGAACCTGAAAATAAACCTATAAAGATTCAAATAAAAATTAAAAAAAATGGAGGTGATGATGTATCACTAGATGATTGTGTGAACTTCAATGTTCCAATGAATAATGAGATTGAAAAATCAGGAATCTTAAATTATTCATATACATTAGAAATAAGTAGCGAAGGGATCAATGAAAATCTTGATTCTGATAGAGATTTTCAAACTTTTAAAGGATTTCCAATTGAAGTACATCTTTCATGCCCTTCAAAAAAGAAAAAAATTCTTAATGGTCTACTCCATAAAAAATCGGATAGTTATCTCTCTTTAAACATTAAAGGAAAGATTACTAAAATCCCATTAACAGAAATTTTGAGGGTTAATCTTGTCAAAAAAACAAGATAATTCTTAAAACTTAAAATTTATTCAATTCTTATCATCCATCATCGATGGCATTAGTAATTCTCCCAGGCCTCAACAATCTAATTGAAGATATTAGCGAGGAAAAAAAACTTCCCTCTCAAGTTGTTGAAGCAGCTTTAAGAGAAGCTTTATTAAAAGGTTACGAAAAATATCGTAGAACTTTTTACATTGGTTTAAAAGAAGATCCTTTTGATGAAGATTATTTCACTAATTTTGATGTGGGACTAGATTTAGAAGAAGAAGGCTATCGAGTTTTAGCAAGCAAAATAATCGTAGAAGAAGTTGAAAGTGAAGATCATGAAATATCATTATCGGAAGTTAAACAAGTTGCTGATGATGCGCAAATTGGAGATACTGTTGTTTTAGATGTAACTCCTGAAAAAGAAGAATTTGGAAGAATGGCTGCTTCTACTACAAAGCAGGTGCTGGCGCAGAAATTAAGAGATCAACAAAGAAGAATGATTCAAGAAGAGTTTGCAGATTTAGAAGATCCTGTTCTGACAGCAAGAGTAATAAGATTCGAACGGCAATCGGTGATTATGGCCGTCAGTTCGGGAATTGGGAGACCAGAAGTTGAAGCAGAACTTCCAAAAAGAGATCAACTCCCAAATGACAATTACAGAGCCAATGCAACTTTTAAAGTGTTTTTAAAAGAAGTTAGTGAAATAGCAAGGAAAGGTCCACAATTATTTGTAAGCAGAGCTAATGCAGGACTTGTTGTTTACTTATTTGAGAATGAAGTACCAGAAATTCAAGAAGGGTCGGTCAGAATTGTCGCGGTTTCCAGGGAAGCCAACCCTCCTTCAAGATCAGTAGGTCCAAGAACAAAAGTAGCGGTGGATAGTACTGAAAGAGAAGTGGATCCAGTAGGAGCTTGTATAGGTGCTAGAGGTGCCAGAATTCAACAGGTAGTCAATGAACTAAGGGGCGAAAAAATAGATGTTATAAAGTATTCCACAGACCCAATTCAATATATATGTAATGCTCTAAGTCCAGCTAGGGTAGAATTAGTAAGACTTGTAGATCCAGAAGGACAGCATGCTCATGTTTTAGTACCTCCAGACCAATTGAGCTTAGCTATTGGGAGAGAGGGGCAAAATGTACGCTTAGCTGCAAGATTAACTGGATGGAAAATTGATGTAAAAAACTCAACTGAATATAATGAAGCTGAAGAAGACGAAGTTGTAGCAGAATCTATTGCTAATCGAGAAGAAGAAGAATCTCTTCAAAGAGAAGCGGAAGAAAGATTAGCGGCAGAACAAACAGCAAGAGCTGAAGAGGATGCCAGATTAAGAGAACTTTATCCCTTACCAGAGGATGAAGAAGAATTTGATACTAGCGAAATCAATGAAACATCTCTAGACAATCAAGGAGAGGATGGAACTCGGTGAAAAAAAACAATTCCCCAGTACTCCGAAGATGTGTTTCATGTAGAGAGCTTACTGACCGAAAGCATTTGTTTAAAATTACAAATGATAGAGATCAAGGGCTTTTAATTGGTGGAGGTATGGGAAGATCTGCTTACATTTGTCAAACTAGTATTTGCTTACTAAATGCAGAGAAGAAGAAACGACTTCAAAAATCTCTTAGATGTAAAGTGGAAGAAACTATTTTCGAAATACTCCAAAAGCAACTTAAAATCTGCAAGGAATCAAGAAGTGAGGCAAAATAAGTAAAAGGCTTATTTATTTACTAAATCCTTCATCAACTGATAAAACAGAATCTTAAATGACAATCAGCGGTAAAATTAGAATATACGATCTTTCCAGAGATTTAAACCTGGAAAATAAAGATGTTTTAGAAGCTGCTCAAAAACTTTCTATATCCGTAAAAAGTCATAGCAGTTCTATCAGTGCAGATGATGCAGAAAGAATAAAAGGACATATTAGAAAAGCACGTTCCTCAGATAACAAAACGAAGGGAACAAATAAAACTATTCTTTCTGTAAATAAATCAACTATTAAAACTAATTTAGAAAAAAATCCAACCAATAATTCCATTCAAGATACTAAGTCAATTGCTAATCAAACTACTAAAAGAACTCTTATTCAACCTCCTATTAATCCTCCAAAACGTACTGAATCAAAAGATAACTCATTAATTAAAAATATTGAGAAACCAATAGGAATAAATAATTTAACTTCTAAAAAAAATAGACCAGACACTGAAAAAGGACACTCCAGTAATAAGTCTAATAAATTAAATATTAATAATCCTCCTAAACCAATTAGACCACCTATTCAATTAGTAGAAAAACCAAATAATAATTCAATAAATAAATCGGGAAGAGATCAAAGCAAACTCAACTTAAGCACTAATAATAGACCAAACAAAGTAGGATTAAATCAAACTAATTTTAAAGGGATTAAAAAACCTACAAAACCGGAACTTGTTGGAGCTCCCATAAGGAAAGAGAACCCTGTTTTAAATAATAAGAATAAATTTGATGCTAACAAATTTACTACTGCCCATAAGAATCACAATATAATAGATAAGGCAAATAAATATCCTAAGAACAAACAGAAAGGTTCTGCCAATATTAATAGAGACGCAAGTCCTAATAGACAAGGGGTCCCAAATAACCAATCTGTAAATCTTAATAGACAAGGGGTCCCAAATAACCAATCTGTAAATCCTAATAGACCTAGTTCACCTAATAGACCAGTACAATTTAATCGCCATCAAAACAGACAAGGCGGACAAAATAAAGATAATTTCAATAGAAGTGGTTTTCCCAATAGAGGAGGTCCTAATAGACCTAGTTCACCTAATAGACAAGAACAATTTAATCGTCTACAAAACAGAACAGGTCCTGAAGGGAACCAAAGATTTAACCCAGGAGTTAGGAGACCAGTTGCTCCTGGCGAATTGATGCAATTACAAAAGCCTACAAAAACAGGGAATTTACCTCCCGGAAAAGCTGATGATTCAAAAGTAAAGCCTAAAGATGAAAAGAGTAACCAAGTAAAAGCAAAATCTCCTATAAAACGAGCAAACAATCCAAATACTATTAAGAAAGCGCCTCATCGAGGCTCTCTCAATCAAAATAAGAAATCTGGCAAATCAGATTGGGATGATGCAGCTAAGTTAGAAGCTCTAAGGAATAAGACACCTCAGAAACAGCGTCAAAAAGTCCATATAATAGGAGAGAATGAAGACTCTTTAACAACTCAAACCAGTGGATTTGCTAGTGGGAAGGAAGCTAAAGTCCTCTCAGCCAGCCTTGCAAGACCAGCAAAACCTACAATTGAAGGTTCAAAGAAATCAAATAATAAGAAACACTCACAACACAAAAAACGCAAAAAAGAGTCTACTCGTCAAAGACAAAAAAGAAGAGCAATGGAACTTAAAGCGGCAAGGGAAGCTAAGCAAATCCGACCAGAAATGATTATTGTTCCAGATGATAATCTGACAGTCCAACAATTAGCTGACAAACTTAGCTTGGAAAGCTCCGAAATTATTAAATCACTATTCTTTAAGGGTATTACGGCTACAGTAACGCAATCATTAGATCTCAATACTATTGAAACTGTAGCTGAAGAATTTGGTGTACCAGTGCTACAAGATGATATAGAAGAAGCTGCGAAGAAAACAGTTGAAATGATAGAGGATCAAGATAAATCTCACTTAATTACTAGACCGCCAGTAGTCACGGTAATGGGGCATGTAGATCATGGCAAAACAAGTCTTCTGGATGCTATTCGAAAAGCTAGAGTTGCATCTGGAGAAGCTGGTGGGATTACTCAACATATAGGTGCTTATCAAATTGATATTACTCACGAGAAAAAGGCAAGGACAATAACATTTTTAGATACACCTGGTCACGAAGCCTTTACTGCTATGCGAGCCAGAGGAACTAAAGTCACTGATATAGCTATTCTTGTGGTCGCAGCCGATGATGGTGTAAGACCTCAAACAATGGAAGCTATAAGTCATGCTAGAGCAGCAAAAGTACCAATCTTAGTTGCAATTAATAAGATTGACAAAGAAGGGGCATCTCCCGATAGAGTTAAACAAGAATTATCTGAAAAAGAATTAATTGCTGAGGATTGGGGCGGTGATGTAGTCATGGTGTCTGTTAGTGCGACCAAATCAGAAAATATCGATAAATTACTTGAAATGATTTTACTAGTTTCTGAAGTAGAAGATTTACAAGCAAATCCAGAAAGACTTGCCAGAGGAACAGTAATCGAAGCCCATCTTGATAAAGCTAAAGGTCCTGTAGCAACTTTACTTGTTCAAAATGGCACTCTTAGATCTGGAGATGTATTAGCAGCGGGATCTGTCCTAGGTAAAATTCGAGCAATGGTAGATGAGAATGGATCTCGAATTAAAACTGCTGGTCCCTCATGTCCAGTTGAAGCACTTGGATTTAGTGAAGTCCCAACTGCAGGAGATGAATTTGAAGTATATTCAGATGAAAAATCTGCAAGAGCAGTTGTTGGGGAGAGATCATCAGAAGCACGAGCAACTAAATTAGCTCAACAGATGGCTTCAAGGAGAGTATCTCTTGCTTCTATTTCAGGGAAAGCCAATGAAGGTGATCTTAAAGAATTAAATTTAATATTAAAAGCTGATGTCCAAGGTAGTATTGAAGCTATACTTGGCTCTCTCGAACAATTACCTAAAAACGAAGTTCAAGTTAGAGTTCTATTTTCTGCTCCAGGGGAGATCACTGAAACTGATGTAGATCTTGCTGCTGCGTCTGGATCAGTAATTATTGGGTTTAATACTTCTATGGCATCCGGAGCAAAGAGAGCTGCTGATGCGAATGAAGTAGAAGTTAAAGAATACGAAGTAATCTATAAATTGCTCGAAGATATTCAATCAGCAATGGAAGGATTACTAGAACCTGATTTAGTTGAAGAGCCACTTGGTGAAGCTGAAGTAAGAGCTACTTTCACAGTTGGTAAGGGGGCTATAGCGGGTTGTTATGTTAAATCAGGGAAACTTCAAAGAAACTGTAAGATTAGAGTAACCAGAAAGGATCAACAAATATTTGATGGGGATCTAGATTCATTAAGAAGAACAAAAGAAGATGTAAAAGAAGTTAATACAGGATTTGAATGCGGGGTAGGTTCTGATAGATTTTCAACATGGGAAGAAGGGGATTTAATAGAGGCTTATAAATTAGTTACTCAAAAAAGAAAACTAAATACTTAGGCAATTCATTAGATTGCCAAGAAAATTCTAATTTTCTTTTTTGCGATCAATAAATAATAAAGAAAGAAATAATATACTGGCGCCTATTTGGATTAATAAATCATTTAAATTAAGCTCATTCCCTCCTGCGAATCTAGAAACCATAATAAATACTCCTATTAAAGCTGAACCAGTAAAAACAAACCACAGAATCCTCCTCAATCCATAAAATGGATTTTTAGATTCGCTTAGTAATTTTTCTCGTAAATTAGGATCAATTTTAATT
>CETH01443705.1_pt1 | contig 13282 bp, 8 predicted proteins | sample 361461 | NCBI WGS metagenome assembly CETH01 (sample SAMEA2622695, study PRJEB7988) | marine metagenome | isolation source: saline water (ENVO:00002010), including
AGCTAAACCTGTTAAATCAAACTGAAAACCTGCTACAGGACCACCAAAGCTATATAAAACCTCAACTGAACCTGAAGAATCAAAGCTACCTAAGCTTAAATCTGCACTTAAATCAACAACTGTGCTAACACATGTTCCTGCATTAGGAGACTCTAATTGAGTACCACCTGATAGAGTTACCACCACATCTGACAAACAAGCTTCATCTGCAGTTGAACCAGAAAATGATAAAGTAGTCAACAATCCACTTCCCTCAGGTATAGAAATCCCATCCCAAGAAAATCCAAGAACAGTACTCGAGCCTGCGTTGACACTGAAACCTAATTCTTCAGCTATGCCACCTGAAGCGTCACCTGTAAGGGTTAAGCCTTCTACTTTAAATTGAAAACCCGCAACATCCCCTTCATCAAAATCATAAAAGACATCAATTGTATTAGTATTGGGATTAAAGTTATCAAGCTGATAACCTGCTGAGAGCAATAATGTTGGGATAACAAGGTTAGATAATAAGAAAAAACTTAAATTGTTTTTAATACAGTTAAGCAATGATTGCATAATTTCTCCTCCTAAAAGATTATAAAATGACCAAATTTTTTGGGGTAAGAACACCCCTCCCTGCTCCCTCAGCAGAGTTAATTTTTCCTACATTAATTTCTATGTAAATCGTATCGAGTATTACTTTGTCCGCACCGGATACTATAAAGAAAATAAATAATATTATCATAATTATCAAGTATATTTTTTACATTTTGTTACAGAGCAACTGCTGAACACTTAAAAATAAGACGTTCTGCAGTCAAAAAAAGATACTATTAATTAAATTCAAATATTGTGATGTGAAACACAGAATGATATATCATAGATAGCCTCTATCATCAAAGAGGTATCATTTAACTCCCATCAATCTAAGAATAATTGCATTTTGAGCATGCATACGATTTTCAGCTTGATCAAAAATTACAGATTGCTTAGAATCACACACAGCATCAGTTACTTCAACGCCTCTTTCAGCTGGGAGACAATGCATGAAAATTGCATTTGAATTTGCATGTTGCATTAGCTCGGAATTAACCTGATATTTTTCAAAAATTTTTCTTCTTTTTTCTGCTTCTTCTTTCTGACCCATAGAAGCCCATACATCAGTATATATTACATCAGACTGCTTAATACCAGATATAGGATTATGATGAATCTCGATATTAGACAATCCTTTGCTTTTTGCAGATTCATACAAAGACATGTCAGGCTTAAATGATTCAGGGCAAACTATATTAAAGTTCAAAGGTAAAATCATACATAATTCAAGCCAAGAGTGAACAATATTATTACCATCACCAATATATGATATTTTCAAATCTTTAACATTTCCCTTTTTTTCTATAATGGTAAAGATATCAGCCATGATTTGACAAGGATGATTATGATCAGTTAAGCCATTAATAACAGGGACTGATGCATGCTCAGCAAGATCTAGAATATGGTTGTGGTCAAAAAGCCTAGCCATAATAATATCATTGAATTTACTTAAAACTCTAGCCACATCAGCAACAGACTCTCTCTTGCCAATCCCAATATCATTTGGGCCTAAAAATAAGGCATGACCACCTAAACGGAAAAAACCAGTTTCAAATGAAATTCTAGTTCTTGCAGAAGGCTTAGCAAATACCATAGCCATAGTTTTATTATTTAAAGGGCTAAAAGAGGTATTCTCTGCAAACTGCGCCTTAATCCATTTTGATAAATCCATTAATTCATGAAACTCAGAATTACTTAAATCATTAATATGTAAAAAATCTTTCTTCATCTAAACCTCCAATTTTTATATTTTTTTTCTTAATCTAGCAATAGGAATCTGCAAACTCTCTCTATACTTACTCACAGTTCTCCTTGCAATATTATATTTCATAGAACATAATTTTTCCATAATCTGCTGATCAGTTAAGGGACTGCCCTTGTCCTCGTTATCAATAAAATCTGCAATTTGTTTTTTTACAATAGTATTAGAAACAACATCTCCATCTAATGTTAATATTCCATCAGAAAAGAAACTTTTAATTTCCTTGCAACCCCAAGGAAGCTGAACATATTTATCATTTGTTGCTCTACTAATTGTTGAAATATCTAAATCTACATCTTGAGCTATAGTTTTTAAATTTAAAGGAATTAATTCTCTGTTGTCAGAATCAAAATATGCTTTTTGATGCCTCATAATAGAAACCATAATTTTAACCATTGTTTCATATCTGCTTGATACAGCGCCTATAAACCAATTTGCATTATCTATTTTTTGTTTTAAAAATTTTTTAGCATCACTAGGAATTTTATCTTTGCCAAGCATTAATTTATAATCATTATTAAGTCGTAACCTAGGCACAAAAGAGCTGTTCATGCTAACGTGCCACTTTCCTTTAACTTGCTCAACAATTATATCGGGGATAACATGTTCAACATTTTCTAAATTATAAACTAAAGCTGGACTTGGATTTAAAATAGATATAATTTCCTGAGCTCTATTAAATTCTTTTTGAGTACAACCCAAAGAAGATACAATTTTTGAAATATTATTATTCTTAAAATATTCAAAATAATCCTGTACAATGTTTATAGCAATAGATTCAGCAGGATAATTATTTACTAACTGAACAAGCAAACACTCTTGAAGAGTCCTGGATCCTATTCCTAATGGTTCTAACTTTTTTATTTTATTAAGAATCCCTAAAACTTTAGATTCTTCAATATTCAATTTATCTGCAATTAAAATTGGTTCAATTACTAAATATCCACGTTCATCTATGTTCCCTAAAATTAATTCTGCTATATTTAGATCATCTTCTTGAATATTAAAATCATTCAATTGGAACATAAAATCTTCTATTATAGATGATTGGTGGGCATTTTGAAAAGAATCAAACCCTTCTGTTTTTGAAGGTATATTATAATCTTCAGGATTAGATACAAGGTCTTCCCAATTAAAGTCAGATTCATCCTCAACTTGTTCTTCTTCTAATTTTTCATCTTCGACAACATCCAATACAGGATTATTTTCTATTTCCTCCAATATTCTCTTTTCTAAATTCCAAATATTAAGTTGCATCAAATTTGCTTCTAAAATTTGGCGCGGATTAAATTTCTGTTTTTGATCTAATCTTTGAGTGATCTTACTCATTTAATTATAAATCCATTCTAAATTTTGTACCTAAATATAATTTTTTAGCCTCTTCATCTTCTGTAAGCTCTTTTGTAGTTCCTGATTTCAAAATTTTCCCATTATATAATAAATATGATCTATCCGTTATTGTTAAGGTTTCCCTAACATTATGGTCTGTAATAAAAATTCCTATATTTTTATTTTTCAACTTTTGAATAATTTTTTGTATATCTTCAACAGCGATAGGATCAATCCCAGCAAAAGGCTCATCAAGCAAAATGAAATTTGGATTTGGAACTAAGCATCTCGCAATTTCCAAACGCCTCCTTTCTCCACCACTTAAAGTATAAGCTTTACTTTTTTTAATGTGAGTAATAGAAAATTCATCAAGCAATTGATTTAATCTATCTTTTCTTTTAGAAATTGAAGGTTCTATCATTTCTAGGACTAGCATAATATTGTCCTCAACACTCAATTTTGTAAAAACAGAAGGTTCCTGAGATAAATATCCTATTTTATGCAGCGCTCTCTTATACATAGGCATAGATGTAATATCTAGAGAATCAAGTAAGATATTACCAGACAAAGGCCTTATCATTCCTGTAATCATGTAAAATGTCGTTGTTTTACCCGCTCCATTTGGACCCAAAAGACCAACCACCTCTCCTCTATTAACTTCTATAGAAACATCATCAACAACTTTACGTTTACCATAAACTTTGCATAATTTTACAGCTTCAAGCTTACTATATTCACTCATGACTACCTTTCTGAATTGAACCTATAGGTTTATCTATTTTCCAATTAACCATATCAAAATCCGACCAAAATCCAATACCCCTTAAGGAATCTTCATTTTGGACAAATAAAATTTCACTATTTGATTTGACCAATTTAGTATCATTATAAAGAATAATTTTTTCAGTATACAATTTATATCCATTTAAAGATGAAACAGCCATAACATCTCCATACGCAGACATGCTATCAGAGTTAGTATATACAATAGCCTTATTTGAAAAAATGTCATTAGTTTTATATCCTTTATCATCAAAAACTTCAATACCAACACCACCATAAAGAAGAATATTGCCTAATGAATCTAGCAATGTATCTGATACGATTTTATAAATATCAACATTACCTTCTGAAATACTAATTCGTATAGGATCTCCCAGAATTTGATCACTATGATAGTCGTAAATAGATTCTAACTTTTTATTTAAATCCATATTCTCTTGGCATGCATTTAAAAAGAAAAGTATAAACAGGATATTAAAAATTCTGAAATTAAAATTCTTACTTATCATTATAGTAACTAGCTGATAGAATAAAATCACTAAACAATGGATGAACTTTTACAATTCTACTTTTAAGTTCAGGATGAAACTGGACACCTACAAACCAAGGATGATCTTTCAATTCAATAATTTCAACTAAATTTAAATCTTTATTTTTACCACTAATAACAAGACCGTCCTTTATAAGCTTTTTAACATATTTATTATTAACTTCATATCGATGCCTGTGTCTTTCATTGATTTTATACTTTCCATATGCTTTATATGCTTTAGTCTTTTTATCAATATCACAAGAATACTTCCCCAATCTCATAGTGGCGCCTTTACCTTTAATATTTTTTTGTTTTGACATAAGGTCTATCACAGGGAACTTTAAATTCTTTTTAAATTCTGTACTATCTGCATTTTTAAGATTTGATACATGTCTTGCAAAATCAATAACAGCACATTGCAAGCCTAAACATATACCAAGGAATGGAACTTTATTTTCTCTTGCAAATTTTGAAGCAAGAATTTTTCCTTCTATACCTCTATCTCCAAATCCTCCTGGAATCAATATTCCATCTACATTTTTAAAATAATTATCAATATTATTAATATCTTTTTCTAATTTTTCAGTATCAATCCATTTTACATTCACTCTAACTTGATTTTTTATGCCTGCATGAATAAATGCCTCTAAGATACTTTTATAAGCATCATGTAATCCATTATACTTACCACACATAGCTACAATTATATCTTTTTCAGGATTCTTATACCGCCTTATAGCCTCTTTTAGATAATCTAACTTAGTATGACTTTTCTTAGTTGGGATATTAAGTGCATCTATAATCACATTATCAAATTTTTGCTTATTTAAAACTATTGGGATTTCATAAATAGATTCAACATCAGGAGATTCAAAGACATGTTCAGGCCTAACGTTACAAAACAATCCAAGTTTATGTTTTAATTTACCAGATAAATGATGACCATCTTCTGTCCTACATACTAAAATATCAGGTTCTAAACCAATTTCTCGCAATCTCATAACGCTATGCTGCGTTGGCTTTGTTTTAATCTCACCTGCAGCATTTATAAAAGGCAATAATGTTGTATGAATAACCAAACAATTTTCACTGCCTTGTTCTAATATCAGCTGCCTAATTGCCTCATAAAAAGGTTGTCCTTCTATATCTCCAACAGTACCACCAACTTCTGTAATAATTACATCATATTTATTCCCTTTATTCAAACATACAACTCTTCTTTTAATTTCATCTGTAATATGAGGGATTACCTGTATTGTATCTCCTAAATAATCACCACGCCTCTCCCTTTCAAGGACATCCCAATATATCCTGCCTGCTGAAGTTGTATTTTCCCTTGAAAGCTCAGTATCAATAAACCTTTCATAATGTCCTAAATCAAGATCAGTTTCTGAACCATCATCTAATACAAATACTTCTCCATGCTGATAAGGGTTCATCGTTCCCGGATCAACATTTAAATAAGGATCAAGCTTTTGAATAGTAACTTTTAAATTAAAAGACTTTAAGAGGTAACCAAGGGAGGAGGCTACAATCCCTTTACCTAAACCAGATAAGACCCCTCCAAAAACAAAAATATATTTAGTTTTACGTTTTGACATTTATTGTTTTATAAACTACTAAAATTTAAAAATTATAGTGCTATAAAATAAGATTAATTTAATTATAAAATCATTGTAAATTGAACCATAAGAAAATTATTTTAAAAAATGTCTAATATATCAGAATTATTACTTAATAATCCAGATTATTCAAAAATACTTAAAAAAGCGACTATTGTTAGCTCTGAATTAGACATTCCTGTTTATCTTGTAGGAGGGTCTGTCAGAGATAAGTTAATAGGTAAAGAAAATTGTAAAGATATAGACCTTATGGTAGAAAAAAATAGCGAACAATTTTCTTCTGAGCTTGCAAAAAAATTAAATGTTAAAACACTTATTAAATTTGAAAAATTTTACACCTATAGAATTCCTTATCCAAATATTGAAATAGAAATAGCTGCCGCAAGAAAAGAAACCTATAACCCCGATTCTAGAAAACCAGATACTGTAACATTAACTTCAATAAAAGAAGATTTATACAGGAGAGATTTTACAGTCAATGCAATCGCAGCATCTTTAATGAAAGATAATTTTGGAGAACTATATGACCCTCTAAATGGAATTGCAGATTTAAATAAAGGGATACTTATTACTCCTAAGGACCCTAATACTACTTTCAGTGATGACCCCCTAAGAATGCTTAGAGCAATAAGGTTTTCAACAACATTAGAATTTAAACTAGATAATACAATAGTTGAGAGTATTAAGAAACAAGCTGAAAGGATTAAAATTATTTCTTTTGAAAGAATCACTGCAGAACTAATCAAAATACTCTCATCAAAAAAACCAAGTATTGGATTTTATAAATTAAAAGAAACTAATCTATTAAAATATATTTTTCCTGAAATAGATATCATGCCAGGAGTGGAAGTTATTAATGGGCATTCTCATAAAGATGTTTTTATACATACTCTTGAGGTTGTAGATAATGCTGCAAAGCTATCAGATAAAATGGAAATACGTTTTGCTGCACTTGTTCATGATATTGCAAAACCTCCAACAAAGAAGTACTATAAAAATAAAGGATGGACCTTCCATGGTCATGAAGAGATAGGACGTAGAATGCTGAAAAAAGTAGCTCGAAGAATGAAACTATCAAATGAACTTAAAGATTATTTAATGACTTTAACTAAACTTCATTTGAGGCCTATTGCTTTAGCTAAAAAAAATATATCAGATAAAGCAATAAGGCGAGTCATGTATGAAGCAGGAGAATATATTGATGATTTAATGATTCTTTGTAGAGCTGATATAACAACAAAAGACCCTAAAAAAATCAAAAAATATATGAATAATTTTGAAAGAGTAGAGATGTCAATGCAAGATGTTAAATTAAGAGATGAAATGAGAGCGTTTAAATCTCCTGTTGATGGGCATATTATTATGAAAACATTTGATCTTAAAGAAGGTAAAACGGTAGGTTTATTTAAGCAACATATTGAAGATGCTATATTAGATTGCAAAATCAATAATGACTACGAATCTGCGTATCAATATATGATGAAAATTAAAGATAAAATTTTAACTGATTAAATTAATTTCCTAATATAGTATTAACAACTATCACAATATCTAAAATATTTAATATTCCATCTTGGTTCACATCGCTAAGCTCTACCTGGCAATCATCTTCTACATCAATACCAAGTATAATGTTAACAAGAATTATAATATCTAAAATATTAAGGATGGAATCCCCATTAATATCACCAAAAATATCTTGGTTGCAACCACCAACTAATACAGATTCAACAACTGTTGTTGTATTATAGCCCGTTACAGTTAAAGTTATTTCATCATAAGAAGAAATATCTTCTTCTAATAATATAACAGCCGCATTACCTTCTGCATAACCAGAACCTAAATAGATTCCTTGATAAGAAAGTGAAGCTAAAACATTATCATAAATATCATTAATAATCACTTCATAGGCTTGTTCCTCTGGAGCTATTGTTCCACCATGTGATATAGATAAAATATCAGGGGTTTTTGTCCTTAATGCAATACTAGGATCACCAAATAAAGTCCAATGATCTGTTTCAGCATCACCATCTGAACCGTAAGCATCATTCATTTTCAAGCAACCATTCCATGAAATACCTCCAAATGTATATTTTCTATTATTAGAATAGTTTTCTACTAAAATATCAACCATTTCATCTTGTGCTTCCATTGGAGGAGCCCAGCTTTGATATATTGTTGACATAAAAGTAGCTATAGCTCCTGTAGGTTCTCCTCCATTTGTTGCATAGGTAAATGTTTCACCTAAACATGTCCCTCCAAAATCTCCACTTTTACAACCAACAGTACAAATAAAGGGTAACTCATTTTGATTAGTTAAGGCATTTACATCACCTGTATTAAAATTTGAGGTAACCCATACATCTGTGTCACCATGACCAGTATAGTGAATAATTCCAAGGCCTCCATTAATTGCATTTCTAACCATTGAATCTGATGGATTTCCATTATTATCTTCACCACCATGAGAAGAATCATACATTTCATCAATATCTGTATAATAATAATCCATAAGGTCAGACCTCATATTACGCGCGTGTTGCCAATCTGATTCTCCTCCATCATGGCCAGCCCCAGCACCTTCATTTGATGCAATCATCAAGCCCTTTGTATACCAATCACCATTAATGTTTGGGCTTTTCTCATATTCAATAGAACGTTCAACCTCTGTATTTACATGTGCAGGATTTTGTGCTGAAAATCGACCTATAAAAAATTCAGGGTATGAATCATTACCAGAAAGATACGCATAATATACATCAGATTCCCCTGAACTCCATCCTCCTCCTGTTTCTTGACTTGGAATTTGATTTTTATCTCCAACTAAAAGGACATAAGTTAAATCATGTGTATTGTAAAAATTTGCAATATAATTTTTAATTGATGAAACTGTCGTACCCGCTTGACTTTTTGGGATTAGAGTTGTTTTGATTCCTTTTTGATTTTTCCAATCAACAAGTGGTTGAACCTCATCACAAAAACTATCATAACAAATCACTAACATTTCACCATCTTCTTCCAATGGTGTATATCGTGTTTGATAACTATCATAGTTTAAAAAATGACTTTTATACAAATTATCAAAATCATATACCATTTTTTTAGAAATATTACGATCAGTATACTGATTAATAGAATTCAATCCATTAAAATCAATTCTTACTGTAATATCTGTATAGATCTGTAATCTCTTAATAAGGGGATTAAACAAAAATGGATTAATTTGCAGAACTTGTCCCCTAAAATCTCTTAAAATATAAGGGTCTTTTAATTCTACAATATTTGATGGGAAATATATATTTTGCTGATAAATATCACCTTTCACATAAGGAATTAGTGATATATCAATATTTCTTGTAATATTACCTTTTGAAGGGATTACATTAATATTTTCTAATTCAATAAACTGCACATCAATAATAGATAAATTACCACTAAAATAATCAGGAATAATTAAAGATCTATTAATATGAGGTAAATCAGGAAAGCCTGAAATCAAATAATTAGGCTCTCCATCAATAGATACTGTATGAAATAATTCATTACCATAATTATAATCAGATATAGTATAATCATTAATTTTATAATTAATTATTACATAATCTTGATTTTGCTCTATTATATGAATTTCGATGGGATCTTCATTCTGATTAAAAGCATGATGGTTGTTACCAGATAACAAATAGGAAAAACATACTAAATAAAAAATCATAGATTTAAATAATCTCATATAAATATCCTTAGTTTAATTTAATAGACCTTAACTAAATCTATATCAAATTAAGCATTTACTCTAAATAAATTTAATTATCAATCTGTAACAAAAAAAAAGGGAGGCTATTTCTAGCCTCCCTTTTAAAGCATTCATCGTATAATTATGCGATGATTATTTTAGAAGCATTAACTTCTGAGTTTGAAGCTGTCCGAATCCTTCGATTCTCGCTAGATATACTCCACTAGACATATTATCAGCATTCCAAACAAGCTGATGATTTCCTCCAGCTTGCATAAAACCATCTGATAATACTGCAACTTCTTGACCTACAAGATTATATATCTTTACAGATAAATAACCTGCTTCAGGAAGAGCAATCTCTAGAGTAGTTGAAGGATTAAATGGATTAGGATAAGCTGCTTTTACTTCATATGCAACAGGTGATGCACCTCTTACATCTTGAGTAGTAGCAACAATATCTTTAGCTAATGCATTTACAACAACATGGTCTACAATTTTATAGTCTCCTGTTGTTGTTCCTAAGAATCCAATATGCTCTTTAGCTACTACAACGATTGTTGCACTTTCACTAAGAGGTCTTTGTTCTGATACTTCCAAAGCACCTTCACGATCTACTAAGTCAATTTTAAAATCAGGTCCATGACTTAATAGCAACTGAACACCTTTAATAGCACCTTCAGATTCAATAGAAAGGTTGTTATCTGCTATTACTATTACTGCTTCTTGAGCAACTTGACCAGATGCAGAACTTAAGCTTCCACCACCTAGAATGTAATTCACAACAGTAACAATATCAGTAACGTTAACTGTACCATCACCATTAGCATCTAAACATCCAGTGTCAGCAGAACCACCATCTAATATAAAGTTAACAATAGTAACAATATCAGTAACATTAACAACACCATCTTCATTAGCATCACCAGTTGTGCAATATTCACAAGTACCATCATCTACATTTGCATCAGCATTATAGTTAACAGCATCAGAATCTGTACAACCTTCAACAATCTCTTCACCAGCTAAGGCACATACAGGATCAGATGAATCAGTAACACCTAACTCAGTAGAAATACCTACTACAGTAACACAAACATCATCACCTAATTCAAAACCATACACTGTGAATTCAGGAGAAGAAGTAGCCCAAACGCCAGACCATTCTGAACCATCAGGATAACCATTCTCATCAAAACCACATGTATCACATGCGAATGTTACCTCATAAGAAACGTCTCTAGTCGCTACATAATCATCACTATATGTAATCTCACCAGTCATGACATTAATAGCAATATCTGGAGTGTTATCAAAATCACTCTCATCAATTGCACGTGGAGTATAAGTGAAATCACCTTCATCTCTTCCACCCTCAGAACATTCACCCTCTAATACATCATATGAGTTTGGATCTAAGCATGTAGTACAATCACCACAACTTATAGTACTGTAACATCCAGCAGTATTTTCAGGACAACCATCAGCTACAAGAGCATCACAATCACCTGGGCAACAATCACCGTAATCCCAACCACAATCTTCATTGTTGTTTATAGAATCACAGTATCCATCACCTAACCAACTGATATTTCCAGCACATGGATTATACTCAGGACAAAGAGCTTCTTCATCTGCACATGATCCATCCCAGCACTCAACTTGGCCTAAATCAGAACATGCTACATCACCTGGGCAAGAACAACCAGAACAATCCCAGCCATAATTAGCCTCTAAGGTACCGCAATTAATACCATATTCATCCCAAGCTGTATCACAGCAAGCAGAACCATAGTCAGTCCAATCAAACTCACAATCAGCACATGCATCTTCAGAACATAAGTCTTCAGAATCAGCACATGTACCATCCCAACATGTAATTTGATTATTTTCTTCACAGCTTGTACCATCAAGCAATGCATCCCATGCTGCAGAAATTGCAGGATAAAGATCACCATAAGAATCTTCGTAATTTGTACCAACTACAGTAAGACCTGTAATCTCAGCATCCCAAGGACATACACCACAATCAGCTGGACATGTAGCACAATCTTCATCATCGCTACAATCTAGGTCACCACAGTAACCGCCTGCACACTGACCACCTTCAGCTAAATCAGCTGAATCTGGATCAACACAAGTAGTACAGTCACCACCATTATCTTCACAAGTCCAACCAGATGTGTTATTAGCGCCTGTATCATCACAATCACCAGGACAGCAATCACCACCATCATATAAACAACCTTCTGTGTTATTAGATAAATCACAGTAACCATCATTTATCCAAGAAGGAACACCTTCACAAGCAGCCCAACATGAACCATCATCTAATGTTGCATCTGCATTATACTCAGGTGCACTTGGATCTGTACAACCTGATACAACTTCACCACCACCAATAGTCACAGTAACTGATTCACACTCATCAGCAGCTAATGCTGAATCTGGACCAGACCATGTAGCAATTAAAGAACCATCTACATAAAAGTCTGCAGTGTTACCATTCCAACCATCTCCATAAGCATCACAACCAGTGAAAGTATAATCACCATCTGCTAAACAGAAATATGTTGTTGATGGAGCATAACCTACTACACCATTAAAATCCCAAGATATCTCAGACTGCCATGAACCACCGTCAACAACTACTGTTACTTCAGTTTCACCGTCAGCACAGCCTTCTGGCTCTTCAGAACATTCTTCTTCAGAACATACTAAACTACCATCCCAACACACAACATCAGCAACACTACCATTAGGATCTACACAATCTTCATTAGTACCACCATAAGTATCACAACTATATGTTGCATCCTCACAGTCACATGGACAACAGTCACCACCATCATAACCACAAGCTTCTTGGTTATTAGATGAATCACAGTAACCATCACCTACCCAGCCAGTATTACCACCAGCATCAGTACATGCATCTGAATCTGCATCACAACCACCACAAGCATCTAAAGCTGAGCAATCAATAGCATAGGACTCTACAGTAGCACAATCATAACCAACATAGTTAACGTAATAAGCACATAAAGATGCATCATCAACATAATAATCACCATCACAATCAATGTTCCAATCAGCATCACATTGAGTTAGACCATCATTACAAGAATCTGAACCACCACCACAAGGATCTGGACATTCACCAGAACCAATATTGTAAGCAGCAGCCATACAATTCTCAGTTAACTCAGGAACTTCTGGGTTTTGAGCACATGTATCAGCACATACTGAACAATCAGCATACCAATTAGTTCCATAGTAACTATCATAATCTGCTAAACTAGCTAAGCAATCCATCCATTGCTCTTCACAAGTAAGAGGAGCGCTGCCATCACATTCTCCACCTTCTGCATTATCAGCAGAATCTGGATTCACACAGTCATCACATGTACCACCATAAACAGAACAATCATATGTTCCACTTACAC
>CETH01005124.1_pt1 | contig 13267 bp, 13 predicted proteins | sample 361461 | NCBI WGS metagenome assembly CETH01 (sample SAMEA2622695, study PRJEB7988) | marine metagenome | isolation source: saline water (ENVO:00002010), including
ATGAACAATTTGATAATAAGTATATTAGAACACCACTAGGTGGTTTTTATAATCATTCAAATAATCCAACCGTAATGAGAATGGTTTCAGATTTTCTACCAAAATTAAAGTTTGGAGATATAGTAGATCCAAAAATGGCTGGCAAACAGATAAAAGATGGAAAAACTGATAGAGAAAATATGTATTATAACTTACAAGATAAGATTGATGCACAATACATGTTTATGGTTTCAATAAAAGATATTAAGCCAGGCGAGGAGCTTACAGCAAATTATAATCTATATACCTACCCTAAAACAGGCGTAGGTTTGCAAATGATATAAATGAAAAAATTACCAGGCGCAACAAAAGTTGTTGTAATTGGAGGAGGAGTTGCAGGCACTTCTTGCGCATATCATTTAGCAAAATTTGGATGGAAAGATGTCATTTTACTTGAAAGAGATCAATTAACATCCGGTACAACTTGGCATGCTGCTGGGTTAGTTAGTCAACTTGGTCCCTCAGCAGGTATTACAAAAATTAGAAAATATTCATTAGAACTTTATAAACAATTAGAAAAAGAAATAGACTTTTCAAGTGGATTAAAATTAAATGGAGCATTATCAGTTGCAACCACAAAAGGAAGGTGGCAGGAGTTAAAAAGGCAAGCAACCACAGCTCAGTTATTTGATGTTAATGTTGAAGTATTAGATATCGAACAAATAAAAAAAATTTATCCAATTATTAATGAGAATAATATTTTAGGTGGCATTTTTATGCCAGGAGATGGCCAAGCGGATCCAATAGGTGTAACAAATTTATTAGCTAAAGCTGCAAGAAAAGAAGGAGTTGAAATATTCGAAAAATCACCTGTAGAAAAGATATTAAAGAAAAATGGTAAAGTTGCAGGTGTAAAAGTTAATGGCCAAAGTATAGAGTGTGAATATATTGTATTAGCTACTGGTATGTGGTCAAGGCAAATTGGTGAGGATGCTGGTGTAAGTATTCCATTATATCCAGCTGAACATTTTTATGTAATCACAGAAGGAATAGATGAACTGCCGAAAAAAATTCCTGTTCTAAGAGATTTTGACGACAGTTTGTATCTTAAAGAAGATGCAGGAAAAATGTTAATTGGAATATTTGAAGGAAAATCAATTCCAGCATTTAATAAAACAAATAGAGTACCTGAAAATTTTTCATACGGTGAATTTCCAGAAAATTTTGAGCATTTTGAACCCTATCTAGAAGCAGCTTTAAAAAGAGTTCCTATTTTGGAAAAAGCAGGAATAAGAAAATTTTTTGCAGGGCCTGAATCTTTTACACCAGATACAAATACTCTTTTAGGTGAAGTTCCAGGATTAAAAAATTTATTTGTCTGTTGTGGTTTAAACAGTATTGGTATTGGGAGCGGTGGTGGAGTAGGAAAGGTTACAGCTGAATGGATGATGAATGGTCATATAAACGAAGATTTATTTATCTATGATATAAAAAGATTTCAGAAATTTCATTCCGATATTAAATTTATTAAGGAAAGAATTACAGAAACTTTAGGAGATTTATATGGTATGCATTGGCCATATAAACAACATAAAACTTCAAGGAATCAGAAATTATTTCCATACCATGAAGACTTAAAAAAAGCTGGTGCTTGTTTTGGGGTTTCATCAGGTTATGAAAGGCCAATGTGGTTTGCTAGAAACGGTGAAAAGCCTGAATTTAAATATAGTTATAATTATCAAAATTGGTATCCATCAGTAGAATATGAAACTAAAAATACAAGGGAAAATGTTGGTTTATTTGATCTTACAGCATTTTCAAAATATGACTTAAAAGGAAAAAATACACACAGCGAATTACAAAAAATCTGTACTTCAAACGTAAAAGATCAAATTGGAAAAACTACTTATACCCAAATGTTAAATAAAGACGGAGGAATAGAAGCAGATTTAACAGTAGTTTGTTTAGATAGAGGATATTTTAGAATAATTACTTCTGCAGCTAATAAGGAACATGATAAATTTCACATATTAAAATATTTATCTAAAGATATAGAATTTAAAGATGTTACAGATGAAATAGCTTGTCTAGGAGTATTTGGGCCAAAAAGTAGAGAATTGATTTCAAAAATATCAAATGATGACTTATCAAATGAAAATTTTAAGTTTGGTACAGGTAAAAAAATTATAATAAATGATAAAGAAGTATGGGCCCAGAGACTATCTTATGTAGGAGAATTAGGCTGGGAACTTTATATTAAGATAGAAGACTCAAAAGAAATTTATAGTTTAATTGTTGATAAAGGAAAAGAATTCAATCTATCGCATTGTGGAATGCTTGCCATGGACACGATGAGAATGGAAACTGGATATTTACATTGGGGTCATGATATTTCTCCAGAAGAAAACCAATATGAAGCAGGGTTAGGATTTGCAATAAGTTTCAAAAAAAATACAGATTTTATTGGGAAAGACTCTCTATCAATATTGAAGCAAAAAAAACCAAAAAAAAAATTAATAATGTTAACTTTAGACGATAGTAAACCTGGAGAACCTTTGTTGTTACACGATGAACCAATTTATTTTGATAATAAAATTGTAGGAAGAACGACTTCGGGTAATTTTTCTTTTTGTTTTAACAAAAATTTAACCTACGGGTATGTTTCTTTGGACCAATTTGAGCAGATTGGAGAAAAAAAAATTTATATAGAAGTAGAAAAAGTCAAATACCAAGCCTCAATAATTCACAAACCCCTTAATATAAAGAACATTAAAAATATATAAACTCAAATTGAACAATATTTAATTAGCTCTCTTAAGGATTGTATGGTTAAATACTAAATTATATGAGTGGGGAACGTCTAGTAAATACAGAAAATCAAGAGAGTTCTAGTAAAGAAAACTTTATATCAAAAAAAGTTGATATAAATGTTCTTTTAAACAAAGTTAGGTCCGAGAAGAAAAAAGAAAAATTCGAAAATATAATTTTTGTTTGCTTGGTTGCTTCAGTTATTGTTGTTACAGGAATAATAGTCTCTCTTTAAAATTTAGATAATAAAATTCAATATTTTAGTTATCAAAGAACATAAATCTTTGTTATTAGCCAATCTTAAAGGTTCAACTTTTTTTAATATCTTGCCTTCATTTAATGTATAAAGAGCTTTTTGAGATTTTACTACAGCCTTATCTTTTATTAAAAGATTTAATTTTCTAAGCACTGTTGGTCTTGGAATACCACTTAAATCAGAAATACTCATTGCATTTAATCCTGGATGTTCATTTGGTAACATTTTCATAAAATTATGGAAACCTACATTTTCACCATTTTTGTATTTTTTAAAAAGGTTTAGTGTTTGATTATATACTAATAAATTCCAAATAAACCATGTTTCAGCATCTTTAAAAACCGAACGTACTCTTAATGAATAAGCAATTTGAAACTCCAAGAAAGGTAAACAATATCGAGTAAAGTTTTCTTTTATTACAAGTTCAATTTCTTTTTCAGAAAATATTTTGTGTAAATATTTTTTTTCATAAAGAATTTTAGTAAACAATGAAACTAATCTCGCAAAACCTTTAACCTCTGCTTCTGTTTTTGTTAAAAAACTTCCAAAATTAATTTTAATATTTTTTTTATTTTTAATAATAATTTGTGCTGTTTCAAGTTCCATAAGTTTACGTCTGACCGTCTCTTTTGAAAAATTTAATTCTTTAGCAAGATCTATAATGTTAAATTTTTCTATTTCTAAACTTTCTTGACTGTAAAATTCTTCAAAACTTTTATTGATAAAATGTTCACTATAAGAACTAAATGTTTTTTTGAAAAAATATTCTAAAATAAAAAATTTGTTTACATCATTAAAAGTTGTTATAGCTCTATGATACCAAACTCTTTGAAATTCATACCAAAGTATTATTGATTGTGTATAGTTTTCTGCAAATACGTTGAATACTTTTTCTTCAGTTAAGAGTTTTGAAAATTTAACTTGGTTAATTTGCATTTATATAACTAAATAATATTTTCAAATTTTTTCAAGATAAAATCTATCAAAAAACTACATGTTTCTAGGGATATATTATAAAAAAAGATTATTTATTTGTTATTTAAAAGTTATTTAGCGAATGTATCGTTAAACTGTCTTGCAACTCTTACAAAAGTAGTACATTTGCTTAATTGTTTTAGAGAAGGTGCTCCTACATATGTGCAGCTACTTCTTAATCCACCTAGTATATTTTGAATAGTATCTTTTATACTACCTCTATATTTAACTCTCACAGTTCTTCCCTCGCTACTTCTGTAATCTGATAAACCGCCATAATGTTTTTTATTTGCAGTGTCTGAGCTAGAACCATAAAATTCTATATATTTACTTCCATTAGATTTTACAATTTTACCACTACCTTCATCATGCCCAGCAAACATTCCTCCTAGCATTACAAAATCTGCACCAGCGCCAAAACCTTTAGCAACATCACCAGGACAAGTACATCCTCCATCTGCAATCATATGAGCGCCTAGACCATGAGCTGCGTCAGCACATTCAATAACAGCACTTAGCTGAGGATAACCAACACCTGTTTGAATTCTTGTAGTACATACACTGCCAGGACCAATACCTACTTTTACAATATCAGCACCACTTAATATTAATTCTTGTGTCATATCAGCCGTAACAACATTTCCTGCTATAATAGTTTTTGTTGGGTACTTATCCCTAATTGATTTTAAAAAACCGCTAAAATGTTCAGAATATCCGTTTGCAACATCAATACATATAAATTTAAAAAAACTATATTCTTTTAATACTTGATCTAATCTTTCAAAATCACCTTTTTTAGTACCGATACTTAAGGCAATATTTTGATAAATAGATTTAATTTTTTTATACTTTTTAATTTTGTTAATATCGTGTTGTTTTGTTAAACATGTAATCATTCCATGTTCAGATAATTTTTCAGCAATACCTAATTCACCAACACCGTCCATGTTTGCGGCCATAATTGGTATACCTGACCATTCATTATTAGAATATTTAAATTTATAAGTTCTTTTAAGATTTACATCTTTCCGACTAGAAAGAGTACTTCTTTTTGGTCGGAATAAAACATCAGAGTAATCTAGTTTTAGATCTTCTTCTATTCTCACAAAGCTGAAGATATACAGACCTTATTTTATTTTTCAAATTAAATTTTGTATTAATAAACACCAGTATTGATTGAACTTATTAAAAAATCTATTATATAACACTAAGTAAGTGGCGGGGTAGCTCAGTTGGTTAGAGCGCGGGACTCATAAGCCCGAGGTCAGTGGTTCGATCCCACTTCCCGCTACCATAAATAAGCTTTTTTAAAATTATAATAACTTATATGTCGCATGGAATTTTTAAATCTTAAAATTAATAACAATATAAATGAAAGCTTACAAGATTATAAAATCAAATATTCATAGAAAAGGTCTTTGTGCATCACGCGATATAAAAAAAGATGAAAGAATAATAGAATATGTGGGAAAAAAAATTACTCATAAAAAAGCAGATGAAGATACTAAATATGGTTATAAGATTACGTATTTGTTCACACTTAATAAAAAATATGTTTTAGACGGAGATTTTAAATTTAATACTGCTAGACTTATAAATCATTCTTGCAATCCTAATTGTGAAGCTATAGAGGGAGAAAAATCTGAAATCTGGATTACTTCAAAAAAAAACATAAAAAAAAATGAAGAATTAACTTATGATTATGGATTTAGCTATGATTGTAACTACAAGGATTATATTTGCAAATGTAGATCAAAGAATTGTGTTGGCTATATAGTTAGAGAAGGCTCTAGATGGAGAATAAAAAAATCAGCTAATATTTAATTTTTTTCATCAGTTTATGTGCTATAAAATATTTAAAAAAGTTTTGCACATAACTTAAAAACTTAATGAAAAAAATAATAAAAAATTTTAAATCATCCCCAAGATACACAATAAAATGGGATAATTATTTTGATATTTATCAACAATTATTTCAGAAATTTATTAATAAAAAAATAACATTCGTTGAAGTTGGTGTTGGAAATGGTGGCTCACTGTTTATGTGGAGATCTTTCTTTGGAAAAAAAGCTAAAATTATTGGAATAGAATTAAATCCCGAAGCAAAAAAATTGGAAAAATATGGGTTCAAAATATTTACAGGTGATCAATCTGATTCAAAATTTTGGGAAAAATTTTATAAAAAAATTGGAAAAATTGATATTTTGTTAGATGACGGAGGTCATAGAAACATTCAACAGATTGCAAGTGTTATGGAATCAATAAATTATATCAAAGATAATGGCATGATAATCGTTGAAGACACTCATACTAGTTATATGAGAAAAAAAGGATTTAATAATCCATCTCAATACTCCTTTATTAACTTTTGTAATTATTTAATAGAAAATTTACATAGAAGAAATCCAACATTGAAAAAAGATTTAAACAATATATCGAAAAAAATTCATTCTATATTTTTTTTTGACTCTATAGTTTGTTTAAATTTTTTAGATAAAAAAACTAATAAAAAAACTAAACTTTTAGAAAATAACAAAAATCTAAATAAATATTTTGATGATTATAGACACAAAGGAAATTTCATTAAAACATTAGAAAAAGCTGAAAAAAAATTTGGAAAAATAAAAAAAGATTCATTATTATATAAAATAATTAGAAAACTATTTCATAGAAATATATTCATTAGTTTGAGTGAAAAAAATAAAATTAAAAAATATATTAATCAAACAAAAAAATAATTATTAAACTTTTTCCAGTATTTCTTTTACAATTTTGCAAATTTTTAAAACTTCACTTTTTTTAAGTTCAGGGTATAGAGGTAAGGAAAAAATGCCTTTTGATTTTATTTCTGACTTTAATAATTTTTTTCTATCAAATTTCAATTTTTTATAAGCTTTCATTTTATGAATAGGATAGGGATAAATAACTCTTGTTTGTATTTTTTTTTTATACAATTTATTTACTATTTGATTTTTCCTTGGGTGATAAACTGTAAATAAATGATACACGTGTTTTGAAAATTTTCTATTATAAGGTAGTTTTAGACTAGTATTTTGAAGTTCTTTTAAATATATTTTAGCCAAATAAATTCTTCTTTTTATAAATTTTTCAACATATTTTAATTTAAAATTTAATATTCCAGCTTGTATCTCATCTAATCTTGAATTTAATCCGTTTTCATTAGAATAGTATTCGTCTTTAAATTTATTTTTTTTATCTACTGTTTCTATTCCATAAAATCTTATTCTCTTTATTTTTTTGTAGTAATTAAAATCATTTGTTAATATAAAACCACCATCCCCATACGCCCCAAGTATTTTTGTTGGATAAAAAGAAAAGCATCCAAATTTTCCAAATGTTCCAACAAATTTGTTTTTAAACTTTGCTCCTTGAGCTTGGGCACAATCTTCTATAATTTCAATTTTATATTTCCTTCCAATTTTTGTTAACTTATCCATGTTACATGCTTGTCCATAAAGATGTACGGGTATGATAGCTTTTGTTTTAGGACTAATTACTTTTTCGATTTTATTACAATCAATTAAATAATCTTCATCGATATCAACTAATATTGGTTTAGCACCCGAGTTGATTATAGCTGCAATAGTTGGAATTGCAGTATTGGCCGCAGTAATTATTTCATCATTTTTTTTAATATCTAAAGCTTTTAACGAAATTAGAAGTGCATCTGTACCGCTACCAACTGCTATCCCATATTTCGATTTATACTTTTTTACAAAACTTTTTTCTAAAGTTTTTAATTCATTACCAAAAAAAATATTACCCTTACTTAATGATTTTTTTATACTACTGATTATATTAATTTTATATTTTTTATATTCTCTTTGATAAGACCAAAATTTAATCATTTAATATATTTTTTAATTTACTTAAATTCATAGAATGTTTTAAAGGAATTTTTTTTTCAAGATTTTGAATGAATTAACACCCACAACTTTTTTATTATACTTTTTAGCAAATTTATAAGGAGATAAGGTTTTGCCACCAACATTTAGAATACCTTTTTTATGAATTAATTTTGGAAAAATTTTAACAAAGTCTTCATGAAACATAAAATTTGTAATCATATCTTTGAAAGCATATTTATGAATAAAAGGTTTTTCAGTCATACATAATCTAATGACTAATGAATTATTATACATATTTAGTGCACTTTCTCCGCCCAACTTAGACCAAGCATAATTATTATAAGGTAATAAAGGATAATCTTCTTTATAATTTCCCTTTACGCCAGGATAAACATAACATGTTGAAAGATAAACAATTTTTATTTTTAACTCAGAGCATGCAATTACTACATTGCAAGTTCCAATAATATTAGTTTTTATGCTTTTACCTATATTTTTTTCATGTAATTCCATTGGTCTAGATAATCCTGCAGCATGAACAAGAACTTTTGGCTTATGTTTTTTCAAATATTTTTGAATAGATTTTAAATTTGTAATATCTAATTGGTATCTTTTTGGATATAAAACATTTTTTAATTTTGTTTTTTCTTTAAAAATTTTGCCAAATCTTCCTGATCCTCCTGTAAAAACAATTTTCATCTATAAATTAATATGGGTTAACCATTTACCTTTTTTATTAAATATTTTTTCTTTTTTTAAAATTTCTTTTTTATGATTCCAAGCAAACAAAAATGCAGCATAAGGCATATTTTTTTTAAAGTGATTCATTGAAACTATTGGTATATGCATGCCTGGAGAATATTTATTAATTTTTTCAGGTGTAGTATCGCATATATAATCAATTATTTCTGGACCTATTCCACAATAATTTAATATTGTTGTACTTTTTGAAGTAGCTGCGTAACCAGCAATTTTTTGATCCTTTGTTTTTATATTTTTAAGTTTTAATAAAAGTTTTTTCTTAGATTGTTCACAATTTTTTTTAAACTTTAAGCAACCTTTCAAATTATGAATATTATTTTTAATTTCATATTTTAACTTTTTTTTAACATTAGAATTCACCTTATGAATATTATTCCTTGCGATCACATATCTCATAGATCCACCGTGCGTTTTCTGCTCTAGGGCATCAATAAGCTCAAAGCCAAATTTTTTAAATATTTTATCAATTGATGAAACAGAAAACATATATATATGTTCGTCGTATATTTGGTCATATGAAGTTTTTTTATACATTGAACCTAAATATGGTTCCTCAAATATAAAAATTCCTTTTCTTGTGAGCAGGAAATCAATACCTTTTATCAAACTTTTTAAATCAGGAATATGACAAATTGCATTTGCAGCAGTTATTATATCTATTTTATTTTTGAGATTTTTATTTTTTTTAACATTTTTAAAATTAAAAAATTGATTAATAGTTTTAATGCCTCTTTTTCTAGAAATGTTGGCTACGTTTTTTGATGGTTCAAAACCTAATGTTTTAACATTTGTATTTTTAAAATTTTTTAAAAAAGTCCCATCGTTGGAACCAATTTCAATTAAATAATTTAAATTGCTAATATATTTTCTTTTAACCCAATTTGCATAGCTTTTAAAATGAGAAATCATTCCTTTAGAACTTCCTGTAAAAAAAGGATAATTTTTATTGAACATTTGTTTAGGCTTGGGATGATTATTTAGTTGAAATAATGATATTTCTTTTGAAAATCCAACTTCTAAATTATAAAAGTATTCTTTTTTAAATTGATTTTTTTTTAAAAAACCATTTGCTATAGGCATTCTACCGAAAGACATAAAAGGTTTTATTTTTTTATTTGTAACTTTACAAATCATATATTTCAATCAGATATTTTTTAAAAGTTTTATTGTTTAAGAGTTTTAAAGTATCTTTAATATCTCGATCTAATTTAGATTTAAACTTAAGTCCAGCTTGTTTTATTTTTTTATTACTAACATGATATGATAATTGATTCATAATTTTTGACGAAACAAATTTAATTTTTATATTTTTTTTGAATCTTTTTATCTTTTGTAAAATTTGATAAACAGTGTAATTACCAGAGAGAACATTATAAATATCATTTTTAAAAAAATCATTTTCGATTGAAAACTTAAATGTTCTAAATGCATCTTCCAATGATAAATATGGTCTATATTGATTAAGTGCTGTTTTATAAATATTTATTTTTCTATTTAGAGCTGCATTAAAACAAAATTTATTTACAGCTGTATGGAATCTAATACCTTTTGAAATTCCAGCAATTGTTCCAAATCTGAAAGTTATATATTTTAAATTTTTACTCTCTTTTTTTAAAATTCTTTCTTCAATTAACTTAATTTCTGCATATGGTGACTGAGGTTTAAGAAATTTATTTTCACATGTTTCATCTACAATTTCAGCTTGTTTTCCATATACACTGGTAGATGATATGTGAATTAATTTTGATTTATTTTTTTTACAAAATTTTATTATATTTTTTAAACATTTTATATTATTTTTAAACATTTCATCTTTTCTTTCAAAGCTACTTTCAGCATCTGTTATTGAAGCACAATGAATTACATAATTGATGTTTTTAAATTCATCGAGACTATTTTTTTTACTTACATCTTTTAAGTAAAATTTTAAGTTTTTTTTTTCTTTTAAATTAAATAGAGAATAAAATCTGTTTGACTCATTATTATCTACTAGAAAAGTTTTTTTTATTTTTTTTATTTTATATATATTTTCCACAACATAAGATCCAATGTGACCAAGACTTCCTGTTATAAGCAAATTCATTCTATTTTTTTATTATTTTTAAAAAATCTTTATATTTTTCAATATAATCTTTAAATTCATATTCTCTGTCGCAGAAAACCATTATAATTGAATTATTTGTATTAAATTTTATTTTACACCACGTTTTTGGTTTTAATAACAATCCTTGTTTTTTCTTATAATTAATTTTTTTTGTACTTTTAATTATATTATTTTCATATTCAACATCCATTGAACCATAGATAGGCACTAAAAATTGTGTACATTTGTAGTGGGCATGGTTTCCTCTCACAAAATTCTTATTACCATAAATAATAAAAATTCTTTTCGTTTTAAATGGGATATCTTTTGATAAAGAAAAAGGAACTAGAGTACCACTAATTTTTTTATATTGTTTAAAACTATATTTCTTCATAATTTATTTATATCGTAAAAAATGACAGGCCATTCAAGATATTTTGTGTATTTTTTAAACCAATAAGATAAAAACCTTTCAGCTAAAAAAGTATACATTCTTATTTGACCATAACCTTTTAAATCAAAGCCAAAATGATTCTCACATTTATTTAACCATTGAAAAATAAATTCAAAATATTCATTCATTATTTTTGATGATTTTGTAATAAACATGTTTCCTCTAGCAAAAGATGTTTCTTTTCTAGTAAAATTTCTAAAATCTTCACGAACATCTCCTGGTAGTAAATCTATTGCTTTATCTAGATTTCCAACTCCATGAAACATGTCAAACTGCCATCTAATTGTTCTTCCTTCTTTTGAAAATAATGCTTTAGGATTTTTTATTATAGCCATTTTGCCATATTTAATTACTTTCATAAACTTTAATTTTTCTACTCCAACTGAAATTGGTTTTCCTATTATTGTTTCATATTCTTCCCATTCAGGATGAATTTTTTGTAGGACTAAATCACTGAGTTTTGTACTATTGATTTTAGAATTATTGCCCCAATATTCTCTGTAAGAACAAAAACCTACCCACTCATTTATTTTTTTATATTTTAAAAGATTTTTCCAATACCAATAGTAAAAGGTATATTCACCATAATATGGATTTTTATTTGTGATATTATCTCCAGTGTTATCTCTTAACCATTCATTAGAAAAGTTATTATTTCTTAAGCCGACAGGAATATAATTTAAACTTTTAATAATTTCTAAATTTTCATTATTTGTAGACATACAATAAATGCTAAGATCTTTCATTATTTAAAATATTTAAAACTTTTATTTTTTTTATCTTTAGCAGATATTATTGGTTTTTTTATTCCCCAATTTATTCCTACATCTTTGTCGTTCCAAAGAATACCTCTTTCATATTTTTTAAATCTATACTTTGTACAACTATAAATAACTGTATTCTCTTTTTCCAATCCACCAAAACCATGAGCAAATCCTTCGGGAATATAAATTGATGTACAATTTTTATCTGAAAGAATAATTTTAAAAAATTTTCCATAAGTTTTAGAATTTTTTCTTAAATCAAGCGCAACATCTATTATTTTCCCTTTAATTACCGAAACAAATTTTGCCTGTGATTTTTTAATTTGAAAATGAAGTCCTCTTATCACATTTTTTTTCGATATAGAAACCACATTAAATGGAAATTTTTTTTTAATAAACTTCTCGAGCAAAATTTCTCTAAAATATCCTCTAGTATCTACAAATTTTCTATTTTTGATTACTAACAAATCCTTGATTGGAGTTTTAATAATTTTCATTACTTTTTAGAAATAAGTTTTAGTAAATATTTTGAATATTCACATTTTCCATAAAATTCAATAGCTTTTTGAATTTGTTGTTTATTTATCCATTTATTTAAGTAGCTTATCTCTTCTAGACAAGCAATTTTAAAACCCTGTCTATTTTCAATTGTTGATACAAATGCACTCGTTTTATAATAATCCTCTATTGATCCAGTATCAAGCCACGCACCACCTCTGCCGATATAATCAAATTTTAGTTTATTTTTTATCTTATATTTATTTAATAAATCAGTTATTTCTAATTCATTTCTTTTCGAAGGCTTTAATCCTTTCGAATATTGTATGGCTTTATTATCAAAAAAATACAAACCAGTTATTGCTAAATCAGATATAAATTTTTTGGGTTTTTCAACAATTTTTTTAATTCTATTTTTTTCAATTTTAGCTACACCGTATTGTTCTGGATTATTAACTTTGTGAAGCATTACTTTTGCTCCGTTATTAAGCTTGGTACAATTTAAAAGTTTACTTGTAAGATTTTGTCCATAAAAAAAATTATCTCCTAAAATTAATGCGACATTATCTTTTCCAATAAAGCTTTCTCCCAATATAAATGCATCAGGCAGACCTTTTGGTTTAGATTGTTCTAAGTATCTAATTTTAATTCCTAGGTTTTTACCATCTGGTAATATTTTTTTATACTGATTCAATTGACCTTTGTTTACTATAATCAATATGTCTTTTATTTTAGATAACATTAGTATTGATAAAGGATAAAAAATTAAGGGTTTATCATAAATTGGAAGCAATTGTTTATTTACTGCTTTTGTAAGCG
>CETH01174865.1_pt1 | contig 13262 bp, 11 predicted proteins | sample 361461 | NCBI WGS metagenome assembly CETH01 (sample SAMEA2622695, study PRJEB7988) | marine metagenome | isolation source: saline water (ENVO:00002010), including
AATAAATTTTGGCATGATCATAAGAGTGCAAAAATTAATGCAATAAGAACACGAACTGCAATAGAAAAATCAGATGTAGTAGTAGTTCGTTTTGGCGAAAAATATAAACAATGGAATGCAGCATTTGATGCCGGATTTGCATCAGCATTATCAAAAGCCTTAATTATAATGCATAATGATGAACATCAACATGCTCTAAAAGAAATAGACGCTATAGCTTTGGCAGTTACTCAAAATGTTGATGAAGTCGTTAATATTTTAAAATACACAATTGAAGGTAAAATATAAATATTAATCGATGTAATAAAAATAGCGAAAATTTCTTAATTCAAGCGACCAAAATAATTGACCATTACTACACCAATGATAATTAATATTATACCAATTAAGCCGTAAACATTTGGAATTTGATTATATTTAATCATAGCAAATATAACAACACCTGTAACTGTTAGTCCGCTATAGGTTGAATAAGCAAATCCAACTGGTATTACTGACATTGCTTTTGCAATTGAAAACATTGTAATAGACATTAACAATATACATAAAATAGATGGTGTTAATTTTGTAAAACCATCAGAAATTTTTGCAAAACTATTTGAAGCAATTCCAGTTGATATTCCAAATACTAAAATAAGATATCCTGTTAATGGTTGCATATTTTCTATTTACAGATGTAATATATCTTTATTTTAATTAAAATAATACAATTATTTAAATTCATAAAGTTTAGAAAATGTGCAAAGTGGGAATACCATAACGTGTTTAGTCCTTGTCCCTTTGTCTTATAAGGTTATTAATTATATATATAATATAATAATATAAAAATATTTTGAGAATTTATAATATGATATATATAAAAAATGCTAATTTATGATTAAATTAATTTTATTTTCTAGGTTGAAAATCATTTTAATTTTTTTATTTAGTTATACACAGGCCATGGCATACGAAGAACCATCATATACTATTGTTCATCAAAATGATTTGTATGAAGTTCGTCAATATAAAGATCGGTTAGCTGTTCAGGCAGCTTATAATAATCAAAATAGTAGTTTTCGGAGACTCTTTAATTATATTTCTGGAGCAAATATTAATACAGAAAAAATACAAATGACTATACCAGTTACTGAATTTGAGGAAAATTCAGAAATGATAATGCAATTTTATCTTCCATCTGAATTTACAAAAAGCACTGCCCCTCTTCCTAGCGATTCTGGAGTTGAGATTATAACAATAGAAGCAGGTTACTATGCAGTTATTAAATACTCAGGTAGATTAACCGATAAAAACTTTAATAAACAGAACAAAATCTTAAAAGAAAAACTTATTGAAGACAAAATAAAAATTATAGGACCTGCTATTAAGGCAGTATATAATGGGCCTTTTACCTTACCTATAATGAGAAGAAATGAAGTAATGTTTCGAGTTGATTGGAAAAAATTGTAATAAATTTAATAATAAAAAATAATTTCTGAAATAGATATGTCTGATTCAAAATCTCGGCCATAAGCTACAATGGCAAAGGTTCTTAATTCTTTGCTATCTAAATTTGAGTTTTTTGTCACTCTATGTTTAAATTTATTTAAAGGTAAATCAATCATTTCCCAATTAGAGTTTGCAGTAAATGATGCTAAATAATAATCACGATAAGATCGAGTTTCATTGGTCCTAATAAAAATATGATAAACTTCACTGTTTCCTCTTACTTTTAATCGAATTCCTTTAATGTTAGTATTATTCCTTTTTAAATTATCAAACAATACACTTGAACGTAATTGAATAAAACCACCATTATTTTTTGTACTTACACTTCCGATAAGTCTTGCAACAAATTTGTTTTCATCCTGTTCCAGAACAGCTTGACCATCAGATACTCCTCCCATTGTTCTATCACTTATATATTGCCAATATTTAGATGTTTCTGGTGAAAATGTTATGATAACACTGTCTTCATTTGCAGAGATCATTTTTGTAAAAATAAGCAATACCAGTAATAGAGTCTTTTTCATAATAATTTAAGAATATAGGAAAATAATATTAAAAAAAATATTTTCATCATGTTTTTATATAAATGTTAATATTGATATTTCTACTTAATTTCTGTTATTTTTTGATTACTATCAACATGAATTATTATATTCGATACTGAGGGCATTTTCATTATCATCCATTTTGTTATCTTTTCATAATATTGAACAAATTCATTTATTTGTCTTTTATTCATAGTATTTTCGTCTCTTATTTCTTTTTTCATCATCTGCTCTTGTTTAAAACGCCATTTAGCTACATTAGAAAAAGATGTCGATTTTATAAAAATAATTTCATTAAAATGTTTAAAAATTTTTGCATATTCGTATTTTAATTTTTGATTATAAAAATTTCTCCACTTCATTTTTGAATCGTTTTTTTTCTCAATAAAATTAATATTTTTATTTAAATAAGATTTATCAATTGGCGGGCATCCACAACACCAACCTTCTAATAATAAAATGTTTTTTTTTCTATTTATTATTCTATATTTATTTGATCGATCATCATTTAATTTGTTGAAGATTGGCAATTTAATTGGATAATTAGATTTTTCGAAATTAATAATATTTTTCAAAAGAATTTTAGTATCATGAGTTCCTGGAACACCTCTCGTAATGAGAAGCGAATGAATTTTTTTAGATAAAACAACTCTCTCTTTTTTAGTTAAATAATAATCATCCAAACTTAAACTTAATACTTTTTTATTATAAAACAAACTTAAATGTTGTTTAAGGATTTGCAATATAGTCGATTTACCTATTCCTTGGGAACCACTAATTAAAAATTTATTGTTTTTAGAAGATCCGATATGATCGATAATAGGAATTATAAATTTTTTAATATATGATTTTGAAAATTTTTTATTTGTTAATTTTTTTAGTTGATTTTGAATCGATAATATTAATTTAATTTTCATGAAATTAAAAAATAGTGTAATATTAACCTAAGTTAAATAATCTAAATAAGGTTTTTGTTTATCAATCATTTCAATTAATAATTTTTCAGCATTGATTGGATTGTCTACTATAGGATCTGCAAGAAGTGCTTTTAAAGCTTTTACTTTTGATTTTTCTAGAACAGCTTCAGCTGTAAGCCTAATAACACTTGCTTGACTCAATAACAGTGAAGTAAAATCATCAGGATAATTTTTTATTTTTATTCCATTTGTTCCTTTTTTATTAATAATTGCAGGAATTTCAACAACGAGATTTTCAGGTAAACCTTCTAAATAACCTTTATTTGGAATGTTTACTGCAGCTTCTTCGTAATTAAGATCCTTTTGTATCCCCTCTATAATGGCAACTATCCTTTCTTTTGGTTTAGTTTTAAGATCAAAATAGTTTTCATAAGATTCTTTTGATTCATAAAAAGTTAAACATTTTTTTCGATATTTGGTGTAAAAATCCAAAATTGCCTCATGATCAGCAACACTATATGCCCATTGAATATATTCTCCTATGTGACTGTCTGTTGTTATAGGAAGATAGTTATATCTATTAAATAATTCAAAAAACACACCTCTTTCTCCTCCAGGTTTTTGACCCCATACTTCATGATCATTTATGCTTTTTTGAAAATAATTTGGTCCCTTTTCTCTAATAATTGGATAAGCATCTTTGCCACTATCTTTATATTTTGCTTCTACTAGTATACTAAAATGATTAAGACCAGCGGCTCTATATTCAATGTTTTCAAAATTAGTTTCCATAATTTTAGGCAAATGTCTTTCAATTGAAGCAATTTCATGACAGAGACCTGTAAATTTCATATTTGGGTATTTTGTGGTGATAGTTTGACATACTCTTTGCATAGGATTACTAAAATTAAAAACAAAAGCTTCAGGACAAATTTTGTTAATATCATCAGCTATTTCAACTATCGGTTGAGTCACTCTTAAAGAATGAAATAGTCCCCCAGGTCCTCCATTTTCTCCAAAAACTTGCTTAAAACCGTATTTTAAAGGGATTTGCCAATCCTGATCCCATAAATCAAAACGACTTCCAACTTCTATTGATATTATGCAAAAAGTTGCTTTTTCCAGTGCAATTTTTCTATCTGTTGTAGCTTGGATATTAAAATCTAATTCTAGAATTCTTTTATATGATTCAGAAATTTTTCTTGTTTTTTCTAATCGATCCGCATCAATGTCATGAAGCATTATAGTTGAGCCTTGAAGAGTTTGAGATTTAAATATATCTCCAACAGTTCCTAATCCGAAATTAGTACTTCCTGCTCCTATTAAAACAATCTTATTTTTCATTTTTATCCTTTTACTGAACCTGCAACAAGTCCTCTAACAAAATATCTTTGTAATAGAAAGAAAATAAGCAAAGGAATAGTCATTGATACAAAAGCTCCAGTAGTTAAAATTTCCCAATTCTCTCCTCTTGAGCCAAGCAACTCTTTTAATTTTGCAGTTAAAATTATTTCACTTGGTACTTGATCTAAAAATACTAAGCCTACTAATAAATCATTCCAACACCAGAGAAATTGTAAAATAAAAATTGATGCAAAAGCTGGAATAGATAAAGGGATCACTATTCGGGTGAATATATCATAATGTGAAGCTCCATCTACTTTTGCGGCTTCCATCATTTCATTTGGCAGAGATTTAATAAAATTTCTTAATAGAAAAGTAGTAGAAGCTAGGCCAAAACCTGTATGTGCCATCCAGACGCCGGGATATGATTTAGCAGCTACTCCAAATAAAGCTCCAAAATCATTATAAATAGTTAGTATTGGTATAAGTGACATTTGTAAAGGAACTACTAGAGAAGCTATTACTATTGCAAGTAATGTATCTCTGCCATAAAAATTCATCCATGTAAGAGCATATGCAAAGTATGAGCAAATAATAAGAGGAATTAAAGTTGAAGGTAATGCAACTGCTAAAGTATTAATAAACGCTTGCGCTACCCCTTCTTTGAATAGAACTTCTCTATAATTATCTAATGTAAATGAAGGAGGGCTTAATGCTGTTATAAAAAGTCTTTTACCTTTCTTTTTTTCAAATTTAGTTTGAGATTTCCATATATATTCTCCATTCTCATATACTGTAACCGTACTTTGATCTTTAAAAACTGCAGTATTTGATACAACAAATTCATTTATTTTTTTAGATGTAATACCAAAACTTTCTATTTTTTTTCCTGAAGAATTTTCAAACAATTTTCCTTTTATTACAAAATAATCTTCAATTTGAATTTGATTATCCATACCTGACATTCTATGAATTTCATTTACTTTTGTTGTAGTTAGAGTAGTCCACCAACCACTTATTGCTAATAAATCTTTATCTCTTAAAGAACTTATAAAAAGACCAAATGTTGGAATTATCCATATGATAACAAAAAATAGTAGTAAAAGTTGAGATACAATTGACGAAACAGAAATTTTTTTCATTATATTTTTTGTTCCTGTCTATGTTTATAAATATTCCAACCCATAATAGGTATAACTCCTATCATAATTACAATGGCCAAGACGCTTCCCCTGCCCGAATCTCCACCACCTCTAAACATCCAATCATACATCAAATTAGCTAATACACTTGTTTGCCATTCACCATTTGTCATTGCAAAAATAATATCAAATATTTTTAAAACTAGAATTGTAATAATTGTCCAAATAACTAAAATAGTTTGTTCTAAATATGGAATTATTATTGAAATAAATATTCTAAATTCACTTGCTCCATCCATTCTTGCAGCCTCTAACATTTCTTTAGGAATTCCTCTTAGTGCCGCACTAAATATTACTAATGCTAAACCTGTTTGTATCCAAATCATTATAACCATCAAAAAAAGATTATTCCAAATTGGAATTGTAAGCCAAGCTTGAGGTTCAAATCCAAGAGCGACTGTGATTGAGTTTAATAAGCCTATTTGTGCATCACCTGGTCCTCTATATTCATACATAAACTTCCAAATAACACCAGCACCAACAAATGATATTGCCATAGGCATAAATATTATTGATTTAGCAATTGATCCCCACCACAGTCTATCTGAAAGATTTGCAATAACTAATCCAAAAAAAGTGCTTAAAGTTGGAACAACTAATAGCCAACCTAAATTATTTAAAATACTTCTTCTAAATTCCGGATCATTAATTGCCCATTTATAATTGTATGTTCCAATAAATTCTCTGCCAAATTTATCAAAGAAGCTTAATCTTATAGTTTCAAAAACAGGATATAATATAAATACAAATAAAATAATAAATGCTGGAGCAATAAAAATTAGAACCCTTATGGAATTTTCGAATTTTAATTTTTTTTTAGATCTTTCTCCAAAATAATCTAAAATAAAATTTGAAAAATGAAAGTAAAATATAAAAAAAAGAATGCCAATTGTAACAATAAGTATAAGATTAAATAAACTCATCAAAATTAAATATATAACAAAAAACAGGCGAACAAGAAAATCATTCGCCTGTTTTGGAAAAGTAAATTATTTAATAGCGTCCCAACTTGCTTGGATTCCATCAGCAACATCTTTTGCTGATTTGCCATTAGTGTAGTCAACCATTCCAGTCCAAAAACTACCAGCACCTATAGCACCTGGCATTAAGTCTGAAGCATCAAATCGGAAAGTTGTAGCACCAGTAAGAATTTCTCCAAGTTTTCTGAAAGTATCACTTGCATATTTGCTTCCATCAACACCTTTATGTGGAGTTAAAAATCCTCCTTTAGCCATCCAATATTCATGAGGTTCTGGATGCATTAAAAATTTCATAAATTCTACTGTAGCTTGATTATCATTAGTTGCAGCTACAACAGTTCCCGCTCCAAGAACTGGAGTTCCAAGATCTTTTGTTGAGAAAGCAGGAAAATAGAAGAAGTCATAATCAACACCAGCTTCTACTCCTTCAGGAAAGAAAGCAGGGATAAAACTTGCTTGACGATGCATCATACATTCCGCAGGAGATGTAAATAGACCGTTAGGCGCATCTCTGAAATCAGTTGTTGCAACAGCTTTAGATCCCCCATTAACATACTTGTCATTCAGAGCAAATGAACCAAAAAAGTCCATTGCCTCTAGTACTTTTGGATCATTAAATGGCATTTCATTTGATACCCAATCGTCATATACACTTGGTGGATGTGTTCTAAGCATAATATCTTCCATCCAATCTGTTGCAGGCCAGCCAGTTGCAGCACCTGAACCCAAACCAATACACCATGGTGTATTTCCATCGGAAGCCATTTGCTCAGTTAAAGCTATTAATTCTTCCATAGTACTTGGTATTGCATAACCATTATCTTCAAAGTTATCTGGCGAATACCAAACTAGACTTTTAACATTTGTTCTAAAAAAAATTGCATAGAACTGATCATTACCATTTTCATCAGCATAGGTGGAAAGATCAACCCATGATTGACCAGCAGCATAATTATCTAGAACTAGTTGTTTAATATCATCTCCCATAGGAGCTAGTCCTCCCATAGCAGCAGCATTTGCAGCTAGTCCTGGTTGTGGAAATACAACTAGATCAGCAGCACTTCCAGCTTTAAGATCTATCATAACTTGCTGTTCAAAACTATCAGATCCTCCATATTCAACTTCTGCACCTGTAGCTTTTGAAAAAATTGCCATTACTTCTCTCATAGTAGCATCTTCGGGTGCTAGCCATGGACCAAACATAGTTACTTTTTGACCACTTAAATCTGGGCCAGTATAATGTCCTCCTGCACTTGCACTTACATTTAAGAATAAAATGCTAATAAAAAAAGCAAAGGATAATTTAAAAGAATTTATCATTGTTCCTCCTCGACTTTAATAAACCTAATTAATTAATAGGAAGTTTTTACCAAAGCTATTTGCTTGTCAATAAATAATATTCTTAATATAATTATATTTGTTAACAAAAATCAATAAATCCAATTATTTGTTAAAAAATTCTATAAATTTAATTAAAAATATAATTCATTATTATTTATTAATTTTTTATAAAAATAAAAAGAATTTTTAGGAGTTCTTTTTAAAGTATTAAAATCTACATGAACAAGTCCAAAACGTTTATCATACCCAAGAGCCCATTCAAAATTATCTAACAAAGACCAAGCCATATATCCTTTAATATTTGCTCCATGTTTAATTGCTTTATTAACTGCAATTAAATATTTTTTATAAAAATTGATTCTTTTATCATCTTTAATTTTTCCATCAATTTCAATTTTGTCAGAATATGAACATCCATTTTCTGTCAAATAAATAACAGGATTATCGTATTTATTTTTTAACTCCATTATTTGTTTGTAGTAAGCCTCTGGTGTAATTTCCCAACCCATAGAAGTCAATTCTACATTCTTATCTAAAATAGAAATTTTTTCTTTTTCATTTATTTCTCTCACACCTAATAAATTATTTTTATCAGCTCTTACTCTAGAATGCTGATAGTGATTTAATCCTATATAATCACATTTTTGAAAAATGTTTTTCATATCCTTTGCACGAATAAAGTTTTCTAATTCATTTTCTAATTTATAAGGATATGATCCTTTATACATAGGATTGAGAAATGCTCTATTCCAATACATATCATAAATTGATTTTGCTTTAAGATCTTCTTCTAAATTAGAAAAAGATAAACAAGGTCCAAGATTTAATACGCACCCTAATTCTAAATTTGATTTTACTGATCTCATAGATTGAATAGCGTATCCATGGGCTAAATTAATATGATGAACAGATGCAAGATATTTTTCTTTATCAATTATTCCTGGAGCCATATAACCATTAGTATATCCAAAAATTGAAAAAACAGCTGGTTCATTAAATGTAGAAATGAAATCTATTTTATCAGAGAATTTTTTAGCAACAATTTCAGCATAATCAGAAAAAATATTTGCAATGTCTCTATTAGACCATCCTCCGTTGTTTTGTAATTTTTGAGGTAGATCCCAATGATATAGAGTAACCAGTGGTTTTATTTTTTTTTCCAAAAGTGCATCTATTAATCTGGAATAAAAATCAATTCCCTTTTGGTTTATAATTCCCTTCCCATCTGGAAGAATTCTTGTCCAAGCTATTGAAAATCTATATGCAGAGACATTCAGCTCAGCCATTAGACTAATATCTTTTAAAAATAAATTATAATGATTAGCAGCAATATCACCGTTATCATTATTTTTGATTTTACCTGGGATATGAGTAAAAGTATCCCATATACTTTTTCCTTTTCCATCAATATCTGCTGCACCTTCAATTTGGTAGCTTGATGTAGCAACTCCCCATAAAAAATTTAATGGAAATTTAATTTTCATAGGGTAAAATCAACTTTATGTTATAAATATATTAATTGTGAAATATTGAAATATATTATTAAATAAACTAAAATATTAATCATATAAATATAAATTTATATTTATAGGAGGGAAAACTATGAATAGCGAAGCCAAGTGTCCTGTAATGCACGGATCTGTAACAACTAATAATTCAAGCGGAACATCAAATCGGGATTGGTGGCCAAATCAATTAAATATAAACATTTTGCATCAACATGATAAAAAATCTAATCCTATGGGGGATGATTTTGATTATAGGTCAGAATTTAATAAATTAGATTATTCATCTTTAAAGAAAGATCTTACAAATTTAATGACAGACTCTCAAAAATGGTGGCCAGCGGATTATGGTCATTATGGTCCTTTTTTTATACGTATGACTTGGCATGCAGCAGGAACTTATAGAACAGGAGATGGTAGAGGAGGAGGTGGAACAGGTGCGCAACGTTTTGCTCCTTTGAACAGCTGGCCTGATAATGGAAATTTAGATAAAGCTAGAAGACTTCTTTGGCCGATTAAGAAAAAATATGGAAAAAAAATTAGTTGGGCTGACTTAATAATATTAGCTGGTAATGTAGCTATAGAATCAATGGGTGGTAAAACTTTTGGCTTTAGTGGTGGTAGAGAAGATATTTGGTCTCCCGAAGAAGATATTTACTGGGGAAGAGAAACTGAATGGCTAACGAACAAAAGATATACAGGTGAAAGAGATTTAGAAAATCCTCTTGCAGCTGTTCAAATGGGTTTAATTTATGTTAATCCTGAGGGGCCAGATGGCAACCCAGATCCTTTAAAAAGCGCAAAAGATATCAGAGAAACTTTTGCTAGAATGGCTATGAATGATGAAGAAACAGTTGCTTTGACAGCTGGCGGTCATACTTTCGGAAAAGCTCACGGAGCAGGAGATCCTAGTTTAGTTGGATCTGAACCTGAAGCAGCTCCTATTGAACAAATGGGATTAGGCTGGATTAGTTCTTACGGATCAGGAAAAGGCAGAGATTCAATTACAAGTGGCATAGAAGGAGCTTGGACAGCTAATCCAACCAAATGGGACATGGGATACTTTGATATACTTTTAGGTTATGAATGGAAACTTGTTAAGAGTCCTGCAGGAGCACATATATGGCATGCAATAGATCCTAAACAAAAAGATCTAGCTCCAGATGCTGAAGATTCATCAATTTTAGTACCTACAATGATGACAACTGCTGATATGGCAATGCGAGAAGATCCCAGTTATAGAAAAATTTCTGAATATTTTCATAAAAACCCAGATCACTTCCAAGAAGCATTTGCTAGAGCATGGTTTAAGCTTCTTCATCGGGATATGGGGCCACGAACAAGATATATTGGACCAGAAGTACCAGAAGAAGAACTTATATGGCAGGATCCTATACCTACAGGAAAAACAGATTATGATATAGAATTAGTTAAAAGAAAAATTTCAGAAAGTGAATTGAGTATTAAAGAAATGATTGAAACAGCTTGGGCAAGTGCATCGACTTTCAGATGTTCTGATATGCGAGGAGGAGCTAACGGAGCTCGTATTCGACTCGCCCCCCAAAAGGATTGGGAAGTTAATAAACCAGAACAACTTTCAAAAGTTTTAAAAGTTTTAACAGATATTGCTAATGAAACAAATGTATCCGTAGCAGATATTATAGTTCTTGCAGGTAATGTGGCAATTGAAAAAGCCTCAGGCGTTGAAGTTCCTTTTACTCCTGGACGTGGTGATGCTTTACAAGAACATACTGATATAGAATCATTTGCAGTTCTAGAACCTGAAGCTGATGGTTTTAGAAATTATCTTAAGAAAAACTTTACTATTACACCTGAAGAGATGATGTTAGATAGAGCACATCTTTTAGGTCTTTCAGCATCAGAAATGACAGTATTGGTTGGGGGAATGAGATCCTTAGGGATTAGTGCAGATGACAGAGGTTTAATTTCTCAATCTTTTGAAAAACTTACAAATGATTTTTTTGTAAAACTTTTAGATATGAATGTAAAATGGCAATCTACTGGAAGTAATTCTTATAAAACTATTAACATACAAAATGGAGAAAAGCCTATAACAGCTTCAAGAGTAGACTTAGTTTTTGGATCTAATTCCCAACTTAGAGCTCTAGCAGAAGTTTATGCTACTGATGACTCGCAAGAAAAGTTTGTTAATGATTTTATAAGTGCTTGGAACAAAGTTATGAATGCTGATCGATTTGATATAAAGAATAAGAGATGATGGATAAGGTCACCTCAGATATTATATGGGGTAAGTTACAAGCTACTTCAGATGAGATGGGGGTAATATTAGCTAAAGCTAGTATGAGCCCAGTTATTTATGAAGTATTAGATTTTGCTTGTGGAATTTGTGATAATAAGGGTGAATGTATATCTATTCAAAATGGTATAACAATCTTCACAGGTACATTTACATCAGATGTTCAAATAATATTAAAAAAATTTGATAAAGACATTAACGATGGCGATATTTTTTTATTAAATGATCCCCATTATTCAGGAACTCACTTAAATGACGTTAGTGTTATTAAGCCAATATTTGTTGATGATAAATTAATAGCTTTCGCAATTGCAGATGCTCATTGGGCAGATATTGGTGGAAGTGCTCCTGGATCTATATCTCCTGAAGCTTCTGAAATATACCAAGAGGGGGTTCAATTACCTGGAGTAAGACTATATAAAAAAGGGGAAATCCAAAAAGATATTATTGATATAATATCCTCTAATGTAAGGTATCCAACTCTAGCTATTGGAGATTTAAACGCGGAAGTTGCAGCGGTAAATATTGCAGAAAAAAGACTAAAAGAAATAGTTAAAAAGTATGGTTTAGACAAAGTTTTTACCACATTTGAATATTTGAAGGATACCAGTGAAACAATTTCTATCAAAGCGATAAGAAACATGCCGAATGGCACTTATGAAGTAGAAGATATAATTGATGGTGATAGTTTCAAAGAAGATCCAATTCCAATCAAGTTAAAATTAACAATTAAAGATGAAGAAATTGAATTTGATTTTGACGGAACTAGTGATTGTTCTGAAAGTCCATTAAAATGTGGGAAAGGTGCCCTCTTCTCACAAATTAAAACAGTATTTAAATCGGTAGTAGATCCTCACGGCTTTTCAAACGAAGGGTGGTTTCGTCCACTTAAACTTAAAATTCCTAACGGAACTGTTTTTAGCGCTATGTATCCCGGGTCAACTGGATGGTATTATGAAACTTCATCTTATGCCGCAGACTTAGTTTGGAAGGCTTTTGCCTCTATAATTAAAAATAAAACTTCTGCAGGACATTATCTTACTCTTTCACCTTCAATTTTTTATGGAACAGATCATAGAAATAATGAACCTTTTTTTGCGCTTGAACCACATTGCGGTGGTTGGGGAGCTTCTAACGATTCTGATGGAACAAGTGGATTAATAGGCATTCTTGATGGAGATACTTATAATTATTCCATTGAGTTATTTGAAAATAAATTCCCTATAAGATGTCATCAATTTAAATTTAATACAGAAGATGAAGTAGGACATGGAGAGTTTAGAGGTGGTTTTGGCTTAATCAGAGAGTATGAACTTTTATGTGATAATATTTCGTTTTATTGTGCTGATGGAAGAACCAAAACAAAGCCTTGGGGGATTTATGGAGGTACAGAGGGAAGTAATAATTACAAGATAATACGATCAAATGGTAAGGAAAGAAAAATTACCATAACCCCTCCTATTAAATTGAATAAGGGCGATAAGATGAAAGTTGTAACCGCTAATGGAGGAGGTTATGGAAAACCAGAAAATAGAGAAAGAAAAAAAGTTTTAGATGATTTAGAAAATGAGTTTATAACTTCAGAAATTGCTCAAAGTGTTTATAAATTAAATGACGTTAAATAATGACAAGACTTGCTATTGACATAGGAGGAACTTTTAC
>CETH01029147.1_pt1 | contig 13260 bp, 12 predicted proteins | sample 361461 | NCBI WGS metagenome assembly CETH01 (sample SAMEA2622695, study PRJEB7988) | marine metagenome | isolation source: saline water (ENVO:00002010), including
TAGCGCCCATAGCTTCTAAAGGACCTTTCCCCTGCTCCAAAACCTCATCGGGCCTACGTAAATCAATTTGAGTTGAGATTTTAAGGTCCGATAACTGCGAAAGATCCTTATCACTCATTCGATCCTGCCTTCCTGCACGAAAATAAAGACCTTTTTTTACTCTCTTGCCGTCTTGATTAAGATACCCACCTATATCTCTAAAGTTAAAACAGCCTTCAAATGGATAATGTCTCTCTAAATAGTCCTCAATCATATTAACTTTTCCTCAATTTTTAAATTTATCCAACCATCCTTTTGAGTTCTCTTAAATGACTCTTGAAAGCTTTTTTCCTTTTGTATATATAGATTTAATAAATATTCATTAACTCTTCAAGCCTACCAGATTTCTTAAAAGAAGGATCCTTTGTAAAGTTTAGCTTACTTGCCTCGCGAATTTTACTGCTCAATCTTTTGGATCTTACTTCAAGATCATATTCTAAATTCGTTTTTACTAGAACTTCACCTTCTAGAATAGAATCAGGAGTAGATTGAAATGTTAGTTCAAAAAGGTCTTCTCTACAGGTTAATTTAAGATCGATTTTTAAATTTTGAGAAAATAATCCGAACATATCTATCATTTCTCCTGTACCTGCACCCTTAGCACGAACACATTTATTATTATTGAAGTATAAATAACTTACTTTTGCTTTAATGTTTGAAACTTCCTGAAATAAAGGCTTTCCTGACTTAACTCTAAGTTTTGGATTTGCAGATAAATTTATATTCTCTAGAAATATATTTCTAAAGACTGTTAGTCCTATTATCCCTTCAAAATTAACTTCAGGGCTTTCAATATCTAAATTAAATGCAAACTTGCCTTTGAATAGTGATAAAGGTAAATAATTAATTTTTATGTTGCCTAATGATCTTTCTTCTAATTGAACTTGTTCAAGTTGCCCTTTCCACCAAAAACCTTCTATTGATTTGGCTGAAATTAGTTTTTTTTCATCGAGTAAAACTATCACTCCTCTTAAGGGAAAACTAAAAATAACGAGAAGAAGAAAAGATACAAAAATTAAAATAAAATTCCTGATTCTCATCTAAATAGTTTTTAAAACTAATTGAGCTCTCACACCTGAAACAGAACCCCTAGATGAATTTATTCTTATAGAAGCTTTGCTTACAACAATTCCTTTTTTTAATTCAAGCTCTCTCAGCCATTCATACAATCCAACAAATTCTGTTTGATTAATTGAAACCATAATTTCACCTTCTTCACCAGGCTGAATCTTATCAATAGTTAGATCAAAGCTTCTTGCAAGAGAACTAACTGTGGAACTAAGGTTGCTAGCATCTGTTTTAATTGAATTTTGATATTTAGATTTAAAACTTAAAGACTTGTTTACGTCTACAAAAAGTTTTTCACTTTTAAGTAAATCTAAGGAAGACTTTTCTTTCTTACTTTGTAGAAAAGAATTAATCAATATTAAAAGGAAGCATAAAATTATAGTTAACCCTAGAACTACCATTTGCTGTTGTTTTCTATCAAGGTTAGTAAAAATTTTGTTCATGATTTTTTGATAACAATTTCACTTAAAATAGAATTACCCACTCTTTTAGAAGATCCAACTTCTACTTGGTAACCTCTCTGAAGAAAGGTTGATTTAACAGCCTCTAAATCTTCAAATTGCGAGCACTGTATCTCCACAATAAATTGATTACGATTCATGTCATAGTTTATTGAAAATAAAGATACTCTTTCGTTATTTGAAATGACTTGAGTAAGATTTTGTACAGTTTTTAAAAATGGTTCACTTTCAGAAAAATTTAAGTTTCTTAGCTTATCTTTTAGAGCCTTTTGGATATCATTACTTTGTAATTCTTCAGGGAAATCAGCATAAAATAGAGATTTTGATTTCTCTTTAAGTTCAGAAGTTAAAGCGTTATTTTGATAGATATCTAATGAAATTTGTAAGAAATAAAGAACTATAACCAAAGATGTTGTTGCTAAGACATATTTCCAGCTTGTAAATAGTGCTTTCCAATCAATTCTCGGGGCATATTGATTTTGTAAAATGTTTAGATTCTGCCCTAAAAAAGGTAGTGCTTTTTCTAAGAAATCTAGTTCGTCCTTTACTTCTATACAGTTAACATTCACTTCTGATTGAATATATTTTTGCCAGTCTATGTCTTCTAATTGATCTAACTTATAGACATTTAAAGAAGTGCAATTAAATTCATCTAAGCTCTTCTTAAGAGTAGATAGAATAGTTTCAGTTTCACTACACCACCCCCATTCAGATCCGCGACTAAATATAGAAAATTCTTTAAAGATAACTAAAAAAGAATCACTGTTATTAATTTGAAAGCCCGTATCAAGAAGGCTCAAAGAATCTATATTTATTCCTTCTTCGTATAAGTTATTAATTTCATTATCCATAAAAGTCTTCGGAATTAACGAAACGTTTACTTCACCTCTTTCATTCCGACTAGTCATTACAAAATGGTAGTCATTAATTTCTCCTAAAATATTGTCTTCTAGTAAGTAAGGTATGGATTCTAATATTTGTGATTTCTTAGCAGGTGGTACCTCAATTTTTTTATTCGAAAGTAAAGGTGAAAAAATGAAGCCTTCTATGTTATGTAATTTTTTTTGACTAACAATATCCTTTAAACTTTTACCTTTTCCTTTTTCTATTAAAGCTCCTGACTCATCACAAATAACCCAAAAGTAACTTTTATTTGGATGGTTAAGTAAAAAAATTAAGTTTTCCATTAAAAAACGCCTTGAGTCCTTTGTATAACCCTAACTTTCCCTGATTCTAGTATCTCAAGATAAGAGCTTAAAATATAAGGATAATCAAAGTTTTTAACCTTAGTTGTTAGCTTATAAAAATCCGAGCTTAGCTTAATATTATTTATTGAAGAATTAGAAAAGTTTAGATCAGAAAGCTCAGGGTGAGAGAGAAGCTCTTCTCTATCTACAAAGCCTGCTAGAGGTCTATCTGCAAGAATATTTGAAGCTGAAGCTAAAGAGAGTTTTTCTCCAAATAACATAACTAATATTTCTGGCTGGTTCTTTTTTATTGCATTTACATTAACAAAGCTAGATCCAATTTTTGGAGTGGCACATACAAAAGGTAAAAGTAAATTCAAGAAATCTTTTTCAAAATTTTTAATATTCATTAATTCGTTAATATTAAATATGGCTTGATTCGCTGTTTGATAAGGTGATTCTAATCTAGTATAGAAATCATCTTCTGCTCCAGTAGCATCTTCTGTAAAGTTATTAGAATCAATCCAATCAACTAAACTAAAAATTAACTTTTCTTGATCGAAGTCATCTACTCTAAGTGCACTTAGTAAATTCTTAAACTGATCTACCCCAGATTGATTTAACTGTAATTTATTTTCTTCTGAGAGGCGAACTAATCCATTCAAATTAAAACATGTGGTTAAATCTTCTAAACTTCCTTCTACATAACCACCCTTTATTTCAACTTTTATTTTAGGAAGATCTTCATCAAACATCATTATGTTTGATAAATTTCTGGCATTATTTCTTTCTTCTAAAAAATTAGATGCTTTTGATTCGAGACCTAAGGCATACCAAAAAGACTGCTGTTTTAATGAAATACTGGAAGACTCTTTCATCCCAAACTGGATTCTATCGACAGAAGTAACTCCTATAACTGTAATTATAGCTACCACTAGGAGAACAAGAATTAAAGCTGTTCCTTCTTCCTTTTTTTTCATAGAACTTCATCTGAAGAAAGCATATATAACCTATTTATATTACCTATACCTTTAATATCATAGGAGACCTCTGCAACACTCGGTAAGCCATTATTTGAAATCCAATCAGCTATAGGCCATTCATTTGACCATTGATCTTCTTTAGCAAACTTAACGGATATATTTTCAATACCTTCCAATAAAACTATAGTTATTTTTCCAGTATCCTCTGTACGATCAACATATTGGGACTCTACTCTCATTAATTTATTTTCTTCAAAAACATACTCAACATATCTTAAGGCACCATTTTTATTAGGAAGGTTCTCTCCTGTATTTATACTAAATGCTAATAAAGTTCCTTCAAATCTAGGGTTAAGACCATAAAATGAGTGTCTATAAAAATCACCTCTTTCATCCCTAGTTAATCTATTAAGGGCATGTAAAAAGTCTCTTTTTAAGATTTCATCAGTCATAGTCATATCGGAACTAACATCCATTCTAGAAAGAGTTAAGTCATTAAATTTCACCGTTGTCACAAGCCCTGTAAAGGATATAGCACCAATAATTCCTACTATTGCCAAAGCAACCAGAACTTCTATTAAAGTAAAACCTCTGTTACTCAATGGATTGCCTTATAACTAGATAATTGATAAACATCTTTAATTTTCTCAGAAGAAATTACGATATTAATTTGAGCAGATTTACCGTCCTCATCAAAAATAATATTTCTCTCCCATTCAAAAGTTAAGCCTCCTTGTGACTGAGTGCCCTTGGCATAGACCAGTTCGTTATTAAAAGAAAATGTTTGTACTAAAATATTTTCAGCAACAAAACTAGCAAGAGTTTTTTGTTCTAAGGTAGCTACAGCAAATGAGTTAGAAAAAAATATTTTTAAAGAAGCTGATAAAACAAAACCAAGAATTGCTAAAGCAACTAGAACTTCTATTAAAGTAAAACCTTTGGTTTTAGCCTTATTCAACTTCAGGATCCCAGTTTCCTATATCAGCATTTAAACCTTCTCCACCAATATTTCCATCTGCTCCCATGGAAAATAAGTCATATTCACCTTTATCACCTGGAATTAGGTATTGATATTCATTACCCCAAGGATCCTTGGGTAAGCTCTTAATATATCCACGTGTATTTATAAAATTTTGAATGTTATCTTCATCAGACTTAAGTAGCGCTCTAAGTCCCATTTCACTATTAGGATAATTAAATCTTTCTAATCTATACATTTCTAAAGCATTACCCATAATAGCAATATCTGCTTTTGCCTTTTCAACTCTAGCTCTGTCTTGACTGGGTAATACATTAACTGCCACTAAAGTAGTAAGAAGCCCAATTATTAATAAAACTACAAGGATTTCTATAAGACTAAATCCATTGTTTTTAATTTTGGACTTTTGTTTATATATAATTTTCATAATTTTTATCCTATTAAAGAAAGGTTGTTCATCTGAATTAATGGTAACAGAACTGCAATAACTATACCGGCAACAATAGCACCCATAACAATTACCACTAAAGGTTCGAGAAGATTCATAGCTATTTTGGTAGATTGTTGAAATTCTGAATCGAGAAATTCTGCCGCTCTAGATAACATGGATTCTAATTCTCCACTTCTTTCACCGCTATCAACCATTTGAATTACTAAAGGAGGAACCTCGCTTACTTTACTTAAAGATTTAGCTAAAGATTCACCTTCGCTTACCTTAACAAGAGAATCTTTTAGTTTTTTTCTTAAAAGACTGTTTGAAACAGTTGCAGTGGAAATATCTAAAGCTTGAACTATAGGAATGTCATTATTTCTGAGGATACTTAAAGAGCTAGTAAATCTAGCTAAATTTGCATTAATTAAAAAAGTCTTTAGAACAGGCATCTTAAGCAAATATCCATCAATCATTGAATATACTTTTTTTGTTCCAACAAACTTTAAAAGAGCAACAAAGACAATAAATAAAATTGCTAATAACCATAACGCAGGTCCAGATAAAAAATCAGACAAACCAATGAGCGCTCTAGTTAAAAAAGGCAGTTCCTGATTTAGATTTTCAAATTGATTAACGACACTAGGTACAACAAAAATCAGCATTAAGCTGACAATAATTAAGGCAAGACTAATCAGTACAGCTGGGTAGATTAATGCCCCTGTTATATCTTGTTGAATTTTTAATCTTCTGTCTAAATAAGCTGCAGTCTTATCAAGAATCCCTGACATATCTCCTGCCTTTTCACCAGCAGATATTAATGAGATATATAGTCGATCAAAACTTTTAGGGTACTCTTTTAAGGCCTCAGTGAAACTAAATCCTTCTTCAATTCTTGAAGCCAGTGTTAAAGAATGTGCTTTTAATTGAGAATTTGTACTTTGTTCACCAATAACCCTCAAAGATCTGTCTAGAGATATTCCCCCAACACTAAGTGCAGAAAGTTGTCTTGTAAATACCACCAAGTTTTTTAAGCTTATTTTCTTTTCAAAAAGGTTTATTAACTTACTTTTATTATTTACCTCAGCTACTTTAAGGGGTGCTAATTTTCTATTTCTTAATTCTCTCCTAGCAGTTTCTAAAGTTTCAGCTGCAATTGTTCCCTTTTCTTTATCGCCTTTAGGGTTTATAGCTTCATAGTCAAAAGCTGCCATTTTTATTTCTCACTAGTTACCCTTAAAATTTCATCTAGAGAAGTCACTCCCTCAAGTGCTAAATCATACCCGGAAGTAGAAAGCCTATTTTGGTTCGAAAAAGCTATCTCTGATAGTTTATTTTCAGTTTCTCCGCTATTTATGGCTTCTTTTATTTCTTCCGTTATAAGGAATAGCTCAAAAATACCGATACGGCCCTGATATCCACTATAGTTACAATTTTTACAGCCTACTGCTTTATATAGTTTTGTTCCCGTTTTTAAACTATCAATGGTTGTGTCTAACAAATAGTCTTCTTTGCATGAGCAAAGTTTTCTTACTAGTCTTTGCGCTAAAACCGCATTTAAAGTTGATGCTAATAAATAAGATTCTATTCCCATATCAATCATTCGGGTTATTGCTGCTACAGAATTATTAGTGTGCATCGTTGATAAGACTAAGTGACCTGTTAGAGAAGCTTGAATAGCAATTTCAGCTGTTTCTAAGTCCCTTATCTCTCCTAACATAATTGTATCTGGATCTTGCCTAAGTATAGCTCTTAGGCCTTTAGCAAATGTCATACCCACCTTTGTGTTTACTTGTGTTTGAGTTACTCCTTCAATTGCATACTCAATAGGATCTTCAACTGTTAGGATATTTTTAGTTTGGTCATTTAATATATTTAAACCTGCATAAAGTGTTGTTGTTTTCCCTGAACCCGTTGGGCCAGTGACTAAAATAATACCGTTAGGAGTTTTTAGACATGACTCAAACTTCTTTAATGTTTCAGAATTCATTCCTAATTGTTGGAGTCTTAGCTGTGTTTCAGCTTTATCTAAAATTCTTAAAACTAGTTTTTCTCCGTGACTAGATGGTAAGGTTGAGACTCTTATGTCCACCCATTTTTCACCTAGCTTTAAAGACATCCTTCCATCTTGTGGTATTCTTTTTTCAGCAATATCAAGATTCGACATAACTTTAATACGAGCATTTAACATGGGAGCAATCCTTCCAGATGGTCTTAATATCTCACTTAAAATTCCATCTACTCTAAATCTTACGGAAACATAGTCTTCGTATGGTTCAATATGGATATCTGATGCTTTAGACTTGATAGCTTCAGAGAGGATTGCATTAATTAACTGAATTACAGGCGCATCATCTTCAGAGTCTAATAAGTCAGAGGTCTTAGGAAGATTTTCAGCTAAAGCTGATAAGTCATAATTATCATCTATGTCTTCCACTAATTCAGAAGAAGACGTACTTGTATTTGTGAAAGTATCAGATAATTCTTTTTCAAAATTTTCAGGCTCTAACCAAATAATCTCTAAAGGCTTTTTTAGATAACTTCTTAATTCAGATAGAGTTTCAATAGAAACAGATGAGGTCGTTTTAACTTCTAGTTTTTCTCCGTTCTTTTGTATAAGAACTTTTTTCTCTCGAGCAAACCTATAAGGAAGTTGTTCAGTTTCTTTCAAAGAAGACTTAATATTTTCAACAGACATAAAACGAAATTCTATTAGTCTTTTTGCTCGAGAAGCTCTTCCAGAATTCTTGTATTGGGAACCATTTTTCCGTTTTCTATAAGTTCATTTTCTATAGCCTGGAAATAGTTGTACTTTCTATTACTAATAGACCTAATATCATCTGAATTTCTAACTATTGTTGGTCTTAAGAAGACCATTAGATTTCTCTTGGTTCTGCTAGTTGAAGTAGTTCTAAATAACCTTCCCAACAAAGGAATGTTTCCTAAAACAGGTACCTTTTTAACAGACTCCTGTACATCATCATCTATTAGCCCTCCAAGAACGATTGTTTCTTTATCTTCAACTAAAACAGTGGTTTTTATGTTTCTCTTGTTGGTTATCAAATCAGTGGACATTTCTCCCAGAGGACCAAATATGCTAGATACTTCCTGATTTATATGCATTTTAACTGCATTTCCTTCATTAATTTGCGGCTTAACAGCTAACTTAACTCCAATTTCTTGTCTTGTAACTGATCTGAATGGATTGCTATTAGAACCACTTAATGTCTCTCCAGTAGTTATAGGAATCTCTTGTCCAACAACTATATAAGACTCTTCATTGTCCATGGTCATAATTGATGGAGTGGAAAGGACATTAGAATCGGCGTCTGAAGCAATTAAATTTAAAATAGTTGCAAAACTTTCACCATCTGCTCTATAGCGAGCTACTCCAACCGCTAAACCATCTAAAGCTAGCAAGGAGTTAGCTGCTCTTGTTTGTAATGTTGAAGAAGTAGTTGAATCATCAATTACTTCAGATCCAATGGTTGAAATGAGATCTGGATTAGGATTTCCAAAACTCTGTATGGCCACAGGAGAACTTTCTCCATCTCCAGTAAATAGAAATTGCGTTCCTAAGTCTCTAGCTAATTTATCAGAAATTTCAACGATCAAGGCCTCAACTAATACTTGTGCTCTTCTGATGTCTAATTGAGATATAACTGACTCTAAGGACTTTAAAATATCTGGCTGGGCAGAGATAATCAGGGCATTCGTATCATCATGAAACCCTATACTTGTAGTTTTATTCTTTAAAGTTTCAGAGGGAATTTCATCTTCAAGGGTTTCAGCTACTTTTTCTAGAATTGAGGTTAAGTCTGCAGCGTTAGCATACTTTAGATAAATTACCTTTAAATTACTGCTCTGAGAGGTATTGTTATCTAATCTTGATATAACTTTCTTTATTTGCTTAATAACTCCTATCTGGCCTCTTAGCAGTATTGAATTACTTCTTTCTACAGCTATGGCACTAAAATCTTTAGACATTGCATTATCCCCTCGCCACATGGATCCTAAAATTCTTGCTACTTCATTTGCAGAAGTATTGTTTAGAGGAATTAATTCAATTGTATCTGCAGGGTCTTTATCTAATTCTGAAAGAATAGACTTTATACGAGATAAATTACCAACATAATCAGCGATGATTATGCTGTTAGTTGCTTCATAAGCTGCTATATGTCCTTGTTTGTTAACCAAGGGTTTTAATAAAGGAGATAGAACACGAGCACTAGCCTGCGAAAGACGTATAACCTCTGTTGTTAGGCTATCGTTATTTTTGTTATTTACTGTAGAGTCTTGCCTAGCTCCGGCTTCAGGCATGACCTTTACAACGCCATTATTTTCTATTGCAGCATAACCATGAACCCTAAGAACAGATAGGAATACAGCGTAAGCCTCTCCCGCGTCTAGGTCTTGGCTCGATACAACAGTAACATTACCTTTAACCCGTGGATCTAAAACTATTGTTTTGTTCGATATTTTGGCCATGTCTGATGCAAAAGCCCTTATGTCAGCATCTCTCATATTAATTTGAGCTGAATGTAAGGAAAAAGACGTAAAAAGAATCACAAAAGCTAGAGACGCCCAGGCTGATTTATTTAAAGTAAATAATTTCATAAAGTTAATTTAATTTTACAGTTATAGAAAAATTATTATCCTGTCTAATTAAATCTAACTTTAATTGTCCTATAGAAGTTAATTCCTTCAGGACTGAGGGATCATTTATATCTAAACCATTTACAGCAACTATTACATCTCCAGACCTTAAACCTGTGCTCTCAAAAAGGTCTTCTTGTTTACCTGGCTTAACTTGATATCCCTTCAAGGTTCCATTAGAAAAATAAGGCTGAAAAGACATTAGTTGACTTAAAGAACTTGGATTAATTTCATCAACTTTAATTTTTCTATCTGAATTAGCAAAGGATTTTGTTACTTCAGGAGGAAAAACTGCATTTTTATCAAAAGTTACACTTTCTCTTAACCCGGCTCTAGAGATAATGACTCTTTCTGGTTCAATAAATTCTAGAAAAATATCATCAGCAATAACTTCATTAGTCTTATAAAGTCTTTGATTATTAGGATCAAAACCCAAAATCGCAGCATCTAACTCACCAGAATCAGAGTAACGTATTCCATATAGTCTCAAAGAAAGAGTTGTCGGAGGGGCTTGAACTTTAAATGCCTGATCTAGGGATGGACTTTTCAATATAATAAATGGATCTCCAGGTAAATTAAAGTAGGTATTTTCTATATCCTTGTCAATTAAATTATTATTAAAATTGTACGAAAGGTTATTAACAGGATAAATCAATTTCCAAGTTAAATTTACAGCCTGAATGGCTATGACTAAACCTAAAAGAATTGCAATGTACATGGGCAGTTTATTAGTAAGAATTCTCAGCGAAGAATAACTTATATTCCTAGAAATAAAGGATTTAAACTTTGTAAATTCTTTTACGAAGAACTGCATACTATTTAACTTGTAATTTAAGTAAATACTATTGTATTAAAGCTCAAGAAGCCAATTTTTATATACCTCCAAATAAATAAGTAAAAATATCGACTTATATCTATTGAGAAGCTTGTTCTTAATTAGATTTTACAAATGGAGAATTAAGTCTAATAATCAATTTATATGGGAATAACACAAAACTCTTTAGAACTACCCTTATTTCTAATTGGGGGGTTAATTATTGGAAGTTTTTTAAATACTGTTATTTATAGATTGCCGTTTATATTAGGTTACGAAGTAAAGCCAAATAGTTTTCAAAAACTTAACCTTGCTTACCCTGCTTCTTATTGCCCTAAATGTGAATCAAAGATTCCTTTTTACTTAAATATCCCTCTAGTGGCTTTTTTATACCTAAGGGGGAAATGTTTTAAATGCAAAGAACAGATCTCCTTTCAATACCCATTGGTTGAATTAATAACTGGAATTCTATTTTTCTGGGTTTCATTCAATTCCTTTGATCTAACCCAAAGTTTATTTTTATGCTTCTTTATAAGTTGCTTGATAGTCTTATCTGCAATAGATCTAAAGTTCAAGCTTGTGCCTAACTCTATAAGCCTTTCACTGATTGGTTTGGCGATAATTTATAATTATTTTATTAGGCCAGATTTCTTTGTAGACTCAATTTTAGGTGCTTTCATAGGTTTTTCTTTTTTTTATCTTATAGAAAAAATCTACAGGTTTTTAAAAGATGCTGATGGACTAGGAAGAGGAGACGCAAAAATATTCTCCTCCATGGGAGCTTTAATGGGTTGGCAAAGTCTTCCTTATATTCTATTAGCAGGCTCTCTTTTAGCCTTGTTAAGTACTTTTCTCTTTTATCTCCTTAAAAAGAAAAAACTTACTAATTTAAAGGCTGAAACAATTCCATTTGTTCCTGCTCTCTCTTTCGGTTTACTAATTAATATCTTTTAAACTTTCTTAGGTGAGCATTCTAGTTAACCGTAGCTTTAAATATATAGATGGAAATATTCAACATCTTTTTAGACTTTAATTAAAAACTTTCATTAGAACGGCATCATTTGAACCGTCGCCTGCAGGAGACACCCAAACTACAACATAACCTCCGTCGCTGAAACCAGCAACTTCAGGTGTCAACATATCTAATCCAGAAAAATCACTTATCTCGAATGGCGTGCCTCTAGAATTTGAGTATTCGTTAAGATATGAATCAGACCCTGAAACATCTCCGCCAGTGGAACTGCTGTAGTCCCACTTTATGCCATATATTGCGACGGCATTTTCATTCTCTCCCCTCGGTAACGTAGGATTGTTAGAGCGGAATACTGAGATAAATTGGTTATTAATTAATTTTGCAGTCCTGACATGATCAATAATACCCTCGGTACTATTTACCAAATGACTATTCGATACCATGGGGTCATAACCTGCAGTACCGTATTCCATAGAAAATCCATTACAGTACGTGGTGAAACAGTGAAGTACATGGCCCATGCTTGAAGTGGCGTTTGCATCAGTTTTTACTGTAAATGAAACTAAATAATCAACATTATCAAGACGGGTTACGCTTGGATTAGAGACATGATTACCTCGAGTAAAGCGGAATTCATTCCAACCCATAGGTGTTCCGTCGTGTTTTGTAGCATACCCTTTGATTATGTTGTCATCTACTACCACGCTCATTGTAAATTGTCCCATAGAAGCTATGTCCCCTTGGGTAATTAACCCGTTATCACCTTCCCCTGTAGCTAATTTATTATCTAAAGTTTGTCTAAAGCCAGCTCTTTCATCAAATGTTTGATGATAGAGCTCTGCCCCACCATCTGAATTAAAATTAGGCGAATTCTTGAGATACGTAATAGCAAAACTACCTTTAATTCCTTCTGCATGCCCCGCATCGTGTGTATAGGTAACTTTAGGATCATAGCGAGCAGCTGCATCACGGGCTTGATCTACAGGAATATCCAATCCGACTCCAAAATCATCACTAAGAACATTTCCACTCATATCATAAACCTGTGCAAAGACCTCTTCCTTTGTAGATCCTTGAGCTGAACAATCATTAATACCAATCCAAGTTACAACAAATCCATGGTTCCAATTCCCATCAGGCTCTAAAGAAGAAACATCAGGTCTCCAATGATTAGCGTTATAATTTGAAACTGTAGAACAACTATTGACTTTAAATTCTTCTCCAAGTTTTTGACCTTGTCTATCGAAACGTTGAGCAATAATATCATGATTATTATTCGCATTAAGATGGTTAGACTTCCAAACAACAACAAATGTATCATCATTTAAAACAGCTACCTTTGCCTCATTTTGTTGGCCGTTAGTACTAGTATTAACAAGTATTGATTCAACTATAAGAATGACGGTTTGGTCACTGAATTGAATCCTTTCGACGTTCGTTAGGGTGATCTCATCAAAAGCATAGTCACCCGCGTCAGAAGTGCTTTTGCCAACCACTTTAGTGACGCCTGCCAAGGTGGTGACGGTGAAATTACTTCTCGTCGCGAAGATCAACAAGGTGTCAGAGCCGGCCCCGCCGTCGATAGTGTCGTCACCGCCTTTCGAGTCAAAGTAATCGTTACCGCTAGTACCGGTGATCGTGTCATTGGAAGTATTACCGGTAATGATGGT
>CETH01028216.1_pt1 | contig 13255 bp, 15 predicted proteins | sample 361461 | NCBI WGS metagenome assembly CETH01 (sample SAMEA2622695, study PRJEB7988) | marine metagenome | isolation source: saline water (ENVO:00002010), including
GGAGCCATTCGCAAATTATTGGAGAACAACCCAGCTTGAGTATACATGGTTAAGAAATCTTATGGATAGACATGAGGATTTTTGGAAAATTACCGAAGACAGTTTAGATAAATCAATGAAAGTTTTTCAGATTGATATATCAATGAAGAATAAATTATTAGATTTATATAGAGTTTTATCAACTTTTTCTGAGGTAAAAGAAACATTAATAAAACTTAAAGAAAAAAATTACAAAATTATTATTCTTTCAAATGGTACTCTCTCTTTACTTGAAGAATTAGTAAATAGTAATAATTTACAAAATATTTTTGATAATGTGCTCTCTATTGAGGAAGTAAAAAAATATAAACCCCACCCTGATGTGTATAATATTCCAATTAAAAAATATCAAATTGAAAAAAAACAATTTGCATATTTAAGCGCTAATACTTGGGATGTATCCGCAGCAGGCAACTTTGGCTTTAATTCAATTTGGGTAAACAGAAATAAAAGCGTTTTCGATAATTTAGATTATAAACCAATAATAGAAATTAAAAACTTAAGTGATCTAAACAATCTACTTTAATTACCAAGATGAGTTCGGACCATTTAGAAACTCAATTTCCTCATTAGTTGATTGTCTACCAAGTATTTTATTTCTGTGAGGGTACCGTCTAAATTTTTCAATTGCTCTTGTATGATCAACCCAAAATTTTTTAATATTTACAATATCTGGATGATTTTTTAAATATTTATCCAATAAAGCATATGCTCTTTCATGATCAATTAATTCTTCACTGTGAATTAAAGGTAAGAGAAAAAATAATCTTTCAGTTTCATTAAGTTCTTGTAAGTGACCTAAATATATTCCCTGATTTACTGCTAATCTAGCTTTGTGATCTTGATCGAATGCCTCTTTCTTATCTCTAAACAAATTTCTAGAAAATTGATCAAGTAGTATAATTAAAGCCAAACACTCTTTTGGTGTATTCAACCAATCTTCATAATCGCCTGATTTAGCCAAGTTATGGTCCTCCTTAAAATTATTTTTTATTTCTAGGTCAAATGCTTCATCCTTTTTAAACCTTTTATCAGGTGATGTTTTCACAAACCAAAATTCTAAAATACTGTAAGCTCTAGGGTTCATATTGAAAGTCTTGATTAAATAATATAAGGAATTATATAAAGGTCATGTCAGACATTCAAGTAAATCAAATAATTGAGCCAACTCCAGCAACAGATGGTGCTGGTGTTAAATTGAAAAGAAGCATTGGAGTCGAACCAAACTATTTTGATCCATTTTTAATGTTAGATGAGTTTGGATCAGAAAACAAAGATGATTACATAGCGGGGTTTCCAGCTCATCCACATAGAGGAATTGAAACAGTTACGTACATGTTGGCTGGCGAATTTGAACATAAAGATAGCACGGGTGGAAAAGGAAGAATGACGGCAGGAGACGTTCAATGGATGAAAACTGGTAGTGGAATTATTCATTCAGAAATGCCTGCAATGAGAGAAGGTAAGCTACACGGTTTTCAGTTATGGATTAATATGCCTGCAAAAACGAAAATGAGCAAGCCTGAATATCACTATATCGATGCAGATCAAATGTCAGTTCACATAGACAATGAAAAAAAAGTAAAAGTAATCGCAGGCAAATTTGAAAAGGCAGAAGGTCCTATCAAAAAGCATAATGTTGATCCGATTTACTTTGATATCGAGCTACAGCAAGGAAAAAATTTTAGTAGTAGAATTCCTCTTAATCATAATAGCTTTATTTACTTAATAAAAGGCGAAATTAAAGTTGGTGACATGCCCCATGAGAAAGTTAAAGACTCAAAATTAATTTTATTAACGCAAGGTGATAATTTACAAGTTACAGCATTATCTAATGCAAAATTTCTATTAATTTCTGGAAAACCAATCGGTGAAAAGATTGCACGTGGTGGACCTTTTGTAATGAATACAAAGCAGGAAATCCTACAAGCTGTTGAAGATTATCACAGCGGTACCTTTGTGAAATAGATGAAAGCAATACAAATTTCAAAAAATGGAGGACCTGAGGTATTAGAATTAAAAAATATTTCACTAGAAAAACCTAAAGCAGAAGAGGTCACTATTGAACATAAAGCTATTGGGTTAAATTACATCGATACTTATCATAGATCAGGCCTATATCCTTTAAAACTTCCTGCAGGTATTGGTGCAGAAGGAGCTGGTATAATAACTGACATAGGATCAAATATAAAAGATTTCAAAGTTGGTGATAGAGTTTCATATGCTGGAGCACCCTTAGGATCTTACTCAACTCACAGAAACTATCCTACAAACAATCTTGTAAAAATTCCAGATAATATAGATTTTAAAGTAGCAGCAACATTAATGACAAAAGGACTTACTACTTTCTATTTACTTCATAAAACCTACCCCGTTAAGAAAGGTGATCAAATTTTATTCCATGCTGCTGCAGGTGGTGTTGGACAAATTTTTGGACAATGGGCAAAGAGTTTGGGATGTAATGTAATAGGAACAGTAGGATCAGATGATAAAGTAGAAAACGCAAAAAATAATGGTTATGATCATGTGATAAATTACAATAAAGAAAATTTTGCAAAAAAGGTTTTGGAAATTACAAATAATAAAGGGGTAAAAGCTGTTTATGACGGCGTAGGCAAAAATACCCTGGATGGTTCTTTGGAATGCTTATGCGTTAGAGGAATGATGGTTTCTTTCGGTAATGCATCCGGACCTCTGTCAGATATAAATATTCCAAAACAGATACAACCTAAGGGTCTTTATTTAACAAGACCTTCGATGCAACAATATTTAAGTACTAAAGAAGAGTTAGAGGAAGGATCTAAAATATTATTTGAAAAAGTTAGTACTGGAAAAGTAAAAATAGAAATATTTAGGGAGTACAAGCTTGAAAATGCTGTTGACGCTCATAAAGATTTAGAAGGAAGGAAAATTTTAGGTCCTGCAGTAATTATTCCTTAAATTTTTCATCCATATCAGATATATGAAGTCTTAAAGCCTTAGTAGAAATTTGTATTTCTCTAATAAAAAAAATTATCGATATCATCATTGATAAACAGCAAGATCCAAAGATTATTCTAGCAATAAATACTTCATCCAAATATAGTGCAAATACAGTTACCATATTAAATAGAAAGCCAAATGCACCTAGTAGTATGGAATACTTTAAGACACTAATTCTATCATTTAAATTTTTTAACTGATCTTTCCATTCTGGGGGCGTATGTTTTTCAAATACATATTCATCATGAATTTTTCTTATTAATGCGCTTAATGTATGAAATCTTGTTGAGTAAACATTCATTATTAGTGGAATTGCTGGAAACATAAGGGCCACTACGGTGTAATCAATATTCATGTCGATTAAATTTGCTAAATAAAAAATCTTTGTTATTTAATAATTTATATGTCTCATATAAGCATCTTCCTTGAATTAACAAGGTTAAAAAAACCTATTGGATTTATGTTGCTGTTTTGGCCTTGTGCATGGGGACTCTCAATTGCGTATGATTTTGAAAATGGTATTGAACAATATCTATATTATATTCTGTTATTTTTTTTAGGTTCTGTTCTTATGAGATCTGCGGGATGTATTGTTAATGATATAGTAGATAGAAATATAGATAAGAATGTGGAAAGAACTAAAACTAGGCCAGTTGCTTCTGGAAAAATTTCTATAAAACTTGCTTCTGGATATGCAATTTTCTTATGCTTATTGGCTTTTTTGGTATTAATTAATTTTAATTTTTTAACAATTATTTTGGCGATGGCTTCTATGCCTCTCGCTTTCACATACCCATTAATGAAGAGGTTCACATACTGGCCTCAGTTATTTTTAGGTATTACTTTTAACTATGGCTTATTACTTGGATGGATATCAACTTACGAAAGCTTAAGCTTAGCTCCATTAATATTCTATTTAGGCGCCATATTTTGGACATTGGGTTACGACACAATATATGGATTTCAAGATATTGAGGATGATGAAATTATAGGAGTAAAATCAACATCGATAAAATTTAAAAAAAATCCAAAAGTATTTTTATCATTATGTTACTTTTTATTTATTTTTCTTTATTTGACGATGGGAATCTTGATTGAGATGAATAATTATTTTTTTTTGGGAGCAATAATAGTTTTATTTCATTTATTTTTCTTTCAAATTTATAAATTTGATAAATTAAATAAAGTTAAATGTTTAAGTATATTTAAAAGTAATAATCTCCTTGGATTAATAATTTTATTAAGTATTTTTGTAGGAAAAATTTAAATTAAAATGTCAAACTTAGATATACTAAAAAGACTTTATAAGAATTATACGAGAAAATTTTTAGGAAAGATTTTACTTTCAGTGGTATTTTCAATTATAGTCGCAGGTAGTACTTCTTCAATAGCTTGGTTGTTAGATCCAGCAATAAAAAAAATTTTCGTTGAAAGAGATCAGGATCTTATGATTTTAATAACAGTTGGAATTATTTGTGCCTTTGCATTTAAAGGAGCGGCCTTATATTTTGCTAAAATGTTGTTAATTAGAGTTGGAAATGAAATTACAAAAATATTTCAAGTTCAAATTATGAACTCTCTTATTAAAGCTGATACAAAAGTGATAGATAGTAAACATTCAGGAAAATTTATTTCTAATTTAACTTTTGATGTAAATATGATCAAAAATTTGGTTAGCACAGTAATATTAAACTTAACAAAAGATACTCTTACATTGATTGGACTAATTGGAGTTATGTTTTATCAAAACTGGAGGCTTACAATATTTGCTTTGATAATGATCCCTTTAGCGACTATTTTTGCTAAATCATTAGGTAAGAGAATTGGAAAAGCAACATCTATTGCTGCTGACAGTACTGGTATATTAACGAGCTATATTTTAGAAATTTTTAAAAATCATAAAATCATAAAGATATTTCAAAAGGAAGATTATGAACATAAGAGAAGTGATGACTTTATAAATCAATTAAAAGAAAAATTGATCAAAATTGAAAGCGTTGTTATTAGAGCTGCACCGATAATGGAAACTTTAACTGGAATAATGGTTGCAGGTATAATTCTTTATGCAGGAACTCTTATTTCAAAGGATGAACTTGAAATAAATAATTTTTTCTCTTTTTTAGCTGCGATGATGTTGGCTTATCAGCCCGTAAGAGCTCTTGCTACTTTAAACATGGGTATCAATCAAGGTTTAGCAGCTGCAAGAAGAATTTTGCCAATTATAGATTTAGAAAATGAAGTTGCTGATAATTACAAAAATCAAAAACTAAAAATTGATGTTGGAGAAATAAAATTCAATAACGTTAATTTCCACTATAACAAAAATGAAAATCAAGTTTTAAATGATGTTAATCTAACTATAGAGGGCGGATCTATGACATCCCTGGTGGGTCACAGTGGTGCTGGAAAATCCTCAATTCTAAACTTAATTCCAAGATTTTACGATATTAATAAAGGAAATATAAAAATAGATAATCAACCAATAAATGAAGTAAGTATTAAATCTTTAAGAAACAACATTTCTTTAGTTAATCAAGATATAACTTTGTTTGATGATACAATTAAAAATAATATTGCATATGCCAACTTAGAAGCCAGTCATGATGATATAGTAAAAGCAGCAGAGTTATCTTTTTGTTTGGAGTTTATTGAAAAATTGCCAGAAAAATTTAACACTATTATCGGTGAAAATGGTTTTAGACTATCGGGCGGTGAAAAGCAGCGTTTATCAATTGCAAGAGCGATGTTAAAAAAATCGAAGATTATTCTACTTGATGAGGCAACATCATCTCTCGACGCCGAAACAGAGAACAAAATACAAAATGCTTTGAATTTATTAACAAAAAATAGAACAACACTAGTAATTGCACATAGACTTTCAACTATTATGAATTCTAAAAAAATTTATGTAATTGATTCTGGAAAAGTTGCAGCTGAAGGGGATCATAGCACACTATTAAAAACATCTGAAATTTATAATAATTTTTATAAAAAACAGCTCAGAAAAGATTAATGAAATTCTTTTATAATTTAATAAGCTTTCTATTCTTATTAATATCACCATTGATTATTGTTTATAGAATTTTAGTAAATAAAGAGGATAATAAAAGATTTTTAGAACGTTATGGGATAAATTCTGTAAAAAGAAAAAAAGGGAAAGTAATTTGGTTTCATTGCTCAAGTGTTGGGGAACTTTTAAGTATAGTGCCTGTTCTTGAAAAGTTTGAGAAGAATTCTTTAATTAATCAAATACTTTTGACTTCAACAACTTTAAGTTCATCAAAAATAGTCAAAAAACTTAATTTCAAGAAAACGGTCCATCAATTTTTTCCAATAGATAACAATTTTGTTATGAAAAAATTTATTAATTATTGGAACCCATCTATTTTTTTTCTTTGTGAGTCTGAAATATGGCCAAACTTAATAAACATTGTTAAATCAAAAAATATTAGGTTGGTTTTAATAAATGGAAGAATTACAAAAAAATCTTTTAAAAAATGGAAAAAAATTAAAAATTTTGCAAATCAAATATTTAGTAATTTTGATATGTGTCTTGTTCAAAATGCAGAAACCAAGAAAAGATTGAAGATTTTAGGGGCTAAAAATATTAATTATTTAGGAAATCTTAAATTTTCAACAAGTAAGATTTTTAAAAGTAATTTTTTAGATAAAAAAACTATTAATTTTTTTAAAAAAAAAAAAATTTTAATTACAGCTGCGAGTACTCATTTTAATGAAGAAGATTTTATAATTAAAAATCATATATATTTTAAAAATAAATTTAAAAATAAAAATTTAGTTTCAATTATAGTCCCAAGACATATTGAGAGAATTGACCAAATAAAGCAAGAAATTGAGAAACATTCTTTTAGATCTCATCTTCATAGCTCTAATAAAAAAATTCATCCTAAAACTGACTTTTACTTGGTAAATACTTACGGAGAATTGAATAAATTTTATAAAATATCATATATGGTTTTTATGGGTGGATCTTTAATTGACAGAGGCGGTCAAAATCCTTTAGAAGCTGCCAAACTTGGTTGTAAGATAATACATGGGCCCCATGTTTCAAATTTTAAGGAAATTTATGGAAAATTGGAAACTTTAGAAATATCTAAGAAATTTTTAGATTATAATTATGGATCAAAACTAATTGAGAGGGAAAATATAAAAAAACAAAGAAATTTTAGTAATAAAAAGCTTATAAATTACGGAGAAAAAATACTAAACTTAACTTATTCTGAAATAAAAAAATTTATATAAAGTGAATTATATCAAGCCAAAATTTTGGGAAACAAACAATTTAATTGTTTTATTATTGTGGCCTCTTACACTTGTTACAAGACTAATTATTTTCTTAAAAAACTTTAAAGAACCATATCAATCAAAAATATCAACAATATGTATTGGTAATATTTATTTGGGTGGCACCGGCAAAACCCAATTATCAATTAAAGTCAACGATATACTTAAAAAGAAATATAAAACATTTGTTGTTAAAAAAGATTATAGGGATCAAATAGATGAGCAAAGACTGTTAAATAAATATACAAATTTAGTTCTAACCAAATTTAGGGTTAATGCTTTAAAAAATATTGAAAGGTCAAAAAAAAATATTGCTATTTTTGATGATGGTCTTCAAGATAAATCTTTAAAATATAAAATTTCTATTGTTTGTTTTAATTGTTTTGATGGAGTCGGTAATGGTAAAATTTTACCAGCTGGACCATTGAGAGAGGATTTATCAAAATTAAGAAATTATAGCGCTGTATTTCTTAACGGGGATAATACAAGATTTTTGAAGAAGAAGATTAAGGAAGTTAGTAAAAATATTAAGATATTTAGTGGAAAATATGTTTTGAACAACAAAAAGCAATTCAAAATGACTTATAGGTACTTGGCATTCTGTGGTATTGGCTCTCCAGAAAATTTTTTTAATCTATTAAAAAAAAATAAAATTAACGTTACAAAAAAAATAATATTTCCTGATCATTATAATTATAAAAATTTGGATATCAACAAAATAAAGAAAATAGCAATGGAAAATAATCTCAAAGTTATTACAACCGAAAAAGATTATATGAAAATCAAAAAATTTAAAAATTTTAAAGTGAAGTATGCTAATGTCGATTTAAAAATTAATAAACATTATTTTTTTAAAAAATTTTTACTAGATAATTTATGAAGCAGATAAAATATTTATTTCAATTTATTATTATTATGATGCTGTTTTTTTTGTTTAAAATATTAGGATATAAAAATGCATCAAACTTTGGATCATTTATTGGAAAATTATTTGGTAAATTAATAAGATCAGATAAAATTATTAAGAAAAATTTAAATATCCTAAATGAATATTCAAATTTAGATATTGGAAATGAGAATAAAGTTGTTAAAGATGTATTTGCTAATTACGGTAGAATATTATCTGATTATGTATATTTAGAAAAATTTAAAAATGGGTATTTAAATAAGTATATAAGTATTACTGGAGAAAATTATCTCAAGGAAATAAAATCGGATAACAAAAAGGTAGTATTTATATCTGGTCATTTTAATAATTTTGAGTTAATGGCAATGTTTATCGATGCTGCTGGAATTAATCTTGCTGCAGTTTATAGACCCTTAAATAATAATTTTCTAAATAAAATAATGGAGCGTATAAGATCAAAATATATATGCAAAAATCAGATAAAAAAGGGACTTGCGGGGACAAGAGAAATTCTAAGTTTTTTAAAAAAAAATTTTTCTGTAGCCATTATGATTGATCAAAGAGTTTCTGAAAGTATGAAATTAGATTTTTTTGGAAAGCCAGCTTTTACGACCACTATCCCTGCACAAATCGTTAAAAAATTTAATTGCGAAGTTGTTCCGGTTCATATCGAAAGGTATGAAAAAATTAAATTTAATTTACAAATATATAAACCAATTAAATTTGAGGAAAATTTATCAATTGAGGAAATTACTCTTAATTTAAATAAAATATTAGAAAAAATGGTTTTAAAAAATCCATCACAGTGGATACTTACTCACAATAGGTGGAAATGATTTTAAGTATTTTTTTCTCTTTTTAGGTTAGCTTCTATATAAGAATAATATGGCTCCTGGAGTTCAACATTCCAATAGTTTAGTTTATCTAGAGGTATTTTTTTTCCGGATACTGCGCAAACAACATGTGTTCCATTTTCAATTATTTCAAAAGAATTGTTCAAATATTTTAATCTAGCAATTTTGTCTACCATTATATAAATAAGTATACATGAGGATTGCGATAATTGGTAGTGGTGGCAGAGAACATGCAATTTGTCAAAAAATTTCAGAGTCAAATAAGGTTGATAAAATATTTTGTATACCTGGGAACGGGGGAACAGAAAAACTTGCACAAAACGTTATGCTTGATTTTAATGACTTCGAAAAAATAAAATTTTTTTTATTAGATAACAAAATTGATTTTACAATTATAGGGCCAGAGGAACCATTAGTAAATGGAATAGTTGATTTTTTAAATAAAAATAACTTGAAAGTTTTTGGTCCGGATAAATTCTGCTCAAATTTAGAGGGGTCAAAAATATTTACAAAAAAAATTTGTGAGAGTGAAAATATCCCAACTGCAAAGTTTAATATTTTTAAAGATTTAGATACATCAATTAATTTTTTAAAAAAAAAGAAATTTCCTTTAGTTGTAAAGGCAGATGGTTTAGCAGCTGGCAAAGGTGTCTATATATGTAATAATTTTTTAGAGTCAAAAATAGCTGTTGAAGAAATTTTTGGTGGTAAGTTTGGTAAAGCTGATGAATTATTAATAGAAGATTTTCTAAGCGGTGAAGAAATGAGTTTTTTTATTATTTATGACAATAACTCATTTAAGATTTTCAATACAGCTCAAGATCATAAAAGAGTATTTGAGGGAGACGAAGGTAAAAATACTGGTGGTATGGGTGCCTATTCGCCATCAAGATTGATAGATGGAGATCTTGAAAAAAAAATATTAAAAAAAATAATTTTACCAACATTAGAATATTTAAAAAAAAATAATGGAACTTACATTGGTTTTTTATATGCGGGTCTAATGATAAAAGATAATGAGCCCTTTTTAATTGAATATAATGTCAGAATGGGAGACCCAGAGTGCCAAACTATTCTTCCATTATTAGAAAATGATTTTTTAGATTTAATTGAAAACTGCATAAAAGGAAATCTTCAAAATATAAAATTAAATTGGAAAAGAAAAAAAAGTATTTGTATAGTTTTAACTTCTAAAGGTTATCCTGGAAAATTTGATAAAAATCTACTTATTCAAAATGTACAAAACTTGAATATTGGAGATAACCAATTTCTATTTCATGCTGGAACAAAGTTTTCTGGAGAAAATTTTTACTCTAATGGTGGAAGGGTGCTAAATTTTGTAACAATTGATGAAAATTTTAAATTAGCTAGGGACAGAACTTTAGATCTAATTAGAAAACTTAATTGGAAAAAAGGACATTATAGAGCAGACATTGGTTATAAAGTAATTTAAAGATAATGAGAATAATATCAGGAATCGCAAAAGGAAAAAAAATCTATACCCCAATCAATAAGAAAACAAGGCCATTAAAAGACATGGTTAGAGAATCTATATTTAATATAATATTGCATTCAAACCTTTTAAACGCAAAGTTCGAAAATTGTATAGTACTAGATCTATTTTCAGGAGTAGGTTCTTTTGGATTGGAAGCAATTTCAAGAGGTGTAAAAAAAGTTATTTTTTTTGAAAATTACAGAGCTTCAGTAGAATTGTTAATTAAGAATGTAAATACTTTAAAATTTAATGATAATGCAATTATCATCAGAAAAAATATTTATAAATTTAATAACTTTAAGGACCTAAAATGTAAATTTAATTTAGTATTTTTAGATCCTCCATTTGAAGATAAAAATATAATGCTTATTTTAAAAAATTTAGCTGATCCAAACATTTTAAATTCTGAGTCGTTAATTATTATTCATAGACACAAAGGAACAATTGACAAGTTTGATAAAAATTTCAAAATTCTCCGAGAAGAAGTTTACGGCTCCTCAAAAATAATTTTTGGCTTTTTTAGTTTTTAAGGATTTTAAAAGTTTCTTTTTTTACCATTTCTACTTCTGGTTGGTCTAATGGATTTACTTTTAACAACCGCGATAATAATATTACCTCTAAAGTAAAAAATGTGAATAACTCACCCATTGTCTCCTCAGTCCTTTTTTTTATATAAAATGATCTAAAGGGTATTTTTTTCATTTTAAATATATTTTCAGTTGCCTTTCTCTGTGAATTAAGAATCTCAAATATTTTTTTTCCTTTTAAAAAGTTAAAATTATCTAATAGCATCTTTGAGTTTAATTTTGAGCTTGTGTTATCTTCAACAATATAAAAAGTATAAAAATTAGACTTAAATCCACTCAAGTATAGTTGAAGTAAACTATGATTATCCTTTGGCATTGTAGAAATAATTGGGAAAATACCCTTTCCATTTTTACCAAGGCTTTCGGAAACAAGTTGTTGATACCATTTAAAAAGGTCTTCAGATCTAGGATCGTAGTTTAGTATAACTGAATTAAATCTTTTTTCTTTTGAATATTTGTAAATACTCAAAACGTTATGAACTAAATTGTTTAAAAAACTTTTTTTTTTGATTACGTTATTAAATTGTTTAAATTTACCCTCATTTAAACCCATCAATTGAGCGGGCAACATTCCTACTTCGGATAAAACAGAAAACCTACCACCAATAAAGTTTTTATGTTCGATTACATCTGATTTAAGTTTATTAGCTAATCCTTGAAGAAAACTTCTTCTTTTTTCTGTAATAATGATATTTTTATCTTTGGTGTTAAATTGAGAATTGAAATTAACAATTGTTTCAAGTGTATTGCCAGACTTAGATATTATTATATTTAGCTTTTTCTCTTTATTTTGATTTCTTAAATTAATATTTTCTAAAAAATTAATTTTTTTTTTTATTTTATGAATTAAGAAGCTATATATTGCTTTTGTGCCAAGAGAAGAACCTCCCATCCCTATAATATTTATAGTCTTTATATTTTTATATTTGGAAACGATTTTTTTTCCATAACTATAAATATAATTTTTTTTAAAACTTTCAAAAAATGGTGGCGAACCAGTACTATTTATCTTGTATAAATGTTCAAAAACTTTTTTCTTGTCATTAATTTTTATTTTATTAATGAAACCTCTTAGAATAAAGTTTTTATTCATTATTGTTCAATTTTTTTTATTATAGATTCTTTAAGTGATGTTGAAGTCTCTGTTTTATTTTCTTTTGTATCTATCCCTTTTGTGCTTAATGTTTCTTTAAAATCACTTTCACTTTCCTCTACTCTTTCATTTTCACCTGGTTCAGGCAAATCTCCAATATCTGGAGGCATTTCTAGAGGATTTTTTTTTTCAATTAAAAATTCGTCTGCCTTATCTGTTCTTTTTGTTCCCATTCCAGCACATGAAGATAGAATTATAAGTGAAGATATAATTATTAATATTTTACTTTTCATTTTTTTTAACTAACATTTCTAAAATTATTAAGGTAATTATACCAATTGAAATAAATATATCAGCAACATTAAAAACAAACCAGTGATATCCATTATAATTTAGGTCAATAAAATCTGGAACACTATTATAATAAATCCTGTCGTATAAATTGCCCAATGATCCTCCAAGAATCATCGAAAATAAAATTTGATGTAATTTTTCAGATTTAATAAGTAAATAAATGATTATAATGTTAATTACTACAATTAGAGTAGTCACTATATTATATGTAAATTTTTGGTCAAATTGCAGAAGTCCAAATCCAATACCTGAATTCCAGACCAGTATTATATTTAAAAATGAATTAATTGTAACGTCAACAACGCCAGTATTTTCAGCTATGTTAAGTATATAGATTTTGGAAATTCTGTCTAAAAAAAAAATAAATAAAATAATTAAAAAATTAAAGATAAATTGTTTTTTTAACATAAGTTTAATTTAAAAATCATCCATGTCTTTCACATTTGCCTTTTCTAATTTTCCAACAAACATTACATTTATTTCCCTCTGCCTTATAGGTCTCTATATTTATTTCTTCGCTTAAGTTATTATCAGGTAAAACTTCTGCTGCAGACGTAATACAAAGTTCAGCAAAATCAAAATCTTTGGCGATATTATATAAATCTTTCTTAAGTTTAATTTTAATATTTGATTCGAGAC
>CETH01178843.1_pt1 | contig 13251 bp, 13 predicted proteins | sample 361461 | NCBI WGS metagenome assembly CETH01 (sample SAMEA2622695, study PRJEB7988) | marine metagenome | isolation source: saline water (ENVO:00002010), including
CTGTTAATCAATTGGTCGTTGGTTCGATCCCAACCTGAGGAGCCATATTTTAAAAACCTATAACAATATTATCCAAGTCTTTTATTTTGAATATAGTCGATTGGACTTTTTATTGTTCTATGACTAAAGATTTCTATTTTAGGCAATTTCATGCCCATTTTTTTAAACATAAATTGATGCGTCTTAATGGCATTCACATTAATTAATCCATAATAATTTCTTGTCTGATGATCTAGCATTAGCATTTCAGTATTTAGCTCTTCCTGGTCTTGATCTTTCTTATACAGCTCTTTGTAAGATTGTTCAAAGGCCAAAAAAAACTCTTTCCATAATTCCATAAATCTAAAATGTTTGCCCGTATATGTTTCAATATCTTGGTCTGAAAAATTATCTAACCCCATGATAGAACATTCATCTAAAATACCTTCAATAACAAAGGGGTCTTTTATAGCCTTTTCTACTTTAAGTACTGCTAGATTGAGTTGATTCAGGGCTTTGTCTAAATTTTTCTTATATCTATCCTCATAATCTTTATATTCATAAGTTAAGCTCACTTGGTTTATAAAATCAAAAGCTTTCATAAATAATAGATAAGATTTTTGCATATACGACTCTAGTTCATTTGGATGAAGGTATGGTAAATAATTTCTTGTAAAATTTTCTTGGAATTCAATTGAATTTTGGAGGTATATGTCCTCTGATTCAGAATCTTTAAGGCTAGGTTTGCTAAAATTAAGCTCATCAATAGAATCAAGCACAAAATTCTTCAATATATTCAAGCATTTAATATGATCTAAACTCATGTTAGATGATGGAATATAAATATTTTTAGCTACTTCAGATGCCAAATTAAATTGTTTTACTAGCTGTTCATATTCATATGTATTAATACTTTTTTCGTAACTCTCAAAATAGTGTTGAGCATCTGATGCAATCCAAAATGAAAAATTTAGTTTTGTTTGTAGTTCCAGAAATTGTCTATCATGTTCCTTGTTTTTGTTATAAAAAATCATTCTTACCTCGTAAATTAAATAAATTTGTAAAAATCTGAGTAATAGTATTAAAAAGGTATTTCCGGACAGTCTGTGCAATACGGGCAATTTGGTTCTCCGTCCTCGTTATAGTACTTCCTTTTCCTCCAATCTCTCTCTTCTTTGCTGCAGAAAAATTCACATAATTTTTTGAAATTGGGCTTTTCATCTAAATAATACGCCTTTTTCCAAAGATCAATCTTTCTTGATTTAAGATAATACAACAAAGCATATTTATACTTTAAAAAAAGATATTTATCTTTTTTATATAGTTGCTCTTGGAAAACATGAAACCAAATGTCATTTTTTGGAGTGATCAAAAGAAATGGAATATAATTTTTCCAATTGCTATCACCATAACCGTCAGGATAATCAGAGCAGTATTCTTTATTAAATTCTTCTATATAATCATTATTGTCAATAATAGCCTCATAACAACATCCAGAAGTCTTCTCCTTCTCACTAGTAATCATGAAATTTTCTTAATGTTTATATTTGTCTTTCTGATCGTTCTAGCTGCTTTTGCAGGTATAATTTTTTCAGGTTGTGACTTGTAATTTATAAAACCCCAATTTAATGAATAAGATCCAAGCCTGCCATGAGTATGATTTCCTAGTGCTTCTTTAAGCTTCTCCATGCAAAGCTCTTTATGTAATTGAGCATCTTTTATAACCCTATCGCACTCAAGTGCTTGCTCAGCATAGACGCTTAATTTCTTATTAAGGATTTTAATATTACCTATATTTAATATTTCTTTAGTTTCTTTTTTTTGTAATTTCATTTTTATTTCCTCTAAATCAATGTTAATTATGTTCCAGTGGATAATTCAATGACTATTGAATCGTTATTCACTTCTAGAAGATGAATACCCTCAATATAGTATTGTCTTATCTCATATTGAACAGGACCGTATTTGTCTTCTAATTGTAATAAGATCTCATTACTTAAGTCCTGAGTCGCTTTTGATAGTCCTAAATCTACGACAACGCGAGCGGTAAATGTTTCAGTGTTGCCTCTATGAAATCTATCTATAGTTCCATATTGAATTTGACAACAGTCTTGAATAACTAAATCTTTTTTCTCTTTTCTTGAAAGCTCAAGTAACCAAGAAACTTTCATTGAAGTCACTAGGTCTGGGCTATACATATTGTTTCTCACATCACACCGATCGTCATCTTGAATGATCTCCATTACTTGTTCTTCTATTTTTTTCTGATCAATATTCATAATTCTCTATATCAAATTATTAATTTATAAAGTCATTATGAAATGGAGCTACGAAAGAATGGTTCGCAGTAATGACTAATTTGAGAATTTTATATAAGGCCGTGCTCTTTCATACCATCAAAAAGCTGAGCATGTTCGCATTGCTTGTCACCTTTTAGGCCATAACCAGACTTAGCATGCTCAGGACAATGTTCTTGAAGTAAACAATCTTTTAAATCTAAGATCGTTTGCTCAACCCAAGAGTCATCTGCCTCATAAGAAAGCAATTGAACGTCAAATTTCATGTTAGCTTTATCAAGATCTTCTTCAAGCATGCCATCTTCAAAATGTTGATCTCCATTAACGTACACAAAGTAACCAGTGTTATTAACATTAAACCCATTTTGTCTCATGATCCATTGATACATATCCATTTGCCTTTTATAAGTCTCTTTATATACACCATTTAATGTGATTTCTTGTAATGCTGTAAGATCTTCATTTCTTTTGCCTGCTGTACTTTTATAATCAACAATAAAAATTTCATCAGTCTTAGGATTGTGCCAAACATCATCTAAACCTCCACCGATTAAGAAATTTGTTGGTTCGTGATGGGTTCTTAATCCAAGCTGCAGTGACTTTGTCCATGTTTCAAAATCATCATGTTTGTAAGGAACTAAATGCCCTAAACCATTCCTCTCCATAAAAGGGTGAGGTAACTGCAACTCTCTATATTTATCAAAATCTTTTTTTAACAAAGTGTCGGTTGCTGTATTTAGAAGAAACCCAGGCATACCTGGAAATTTAATGCCTTTTGCCCTACTCATCCAAAAGCATGCAGGACAATTCATAAAGTTTTGTATTTGGGACCTACTTACCTCGTAGGGTTCAGGATGATCTGGTTTGTATACACCTCTGTGTCTGGCCATATTTAAATCCTATCATTAAAAATCAGACTGATAAACATGAGGATACTTGTTTATCTTATACTCCTCAGCTAATTCTTCTTTGAGAACATCATTTTCATATTGCTTAGTAACAATTTTCTGGGAATTATCCTCTATTGTAAATCTATCAAATGCTCCACTTTTAGCATTATTTAAAAAAAATCCTGTTTCAAATAAAAAATATATAGGCTCTGATTTTTCATATATTATTTCGTCTAAACTTAAATTATTGTAATTTTGTTTGCTTACAAAAAAGGAGATTTTTGATTTTAAAAGCGGAAAAGCGACTTTATCTATTAACTTACAGTCGCCAAAGTTATTTTTATATAAGTCTAAATTTGGCTTTAAAAACTGGAGAGTATTAACAAACTCTTTGTAAACTTTACTGTCCTTATCAAATTTATCAAAATATTTATCAAGCTTTTTTTTCTCAAAAACGTCCTCTGCGGCATCCCATAAATCCTCACAAAATCTCTCATATATTTGATCAAAATCTATTACAGCAAAAGAAAAATATAAGCCATTTAGCTGTCCATTGTTTAATTCATAGACATTACGAATATTGTAATCAAGAGCTTGTTGGCTGCTACCAAAATAATTATCAGCTAGATAAAATCCACTGAATTTTAAATCATCAATAGTATCGTAAAAATAATCATTTTTATGATTCATATCTTTCAAAAAAGTATCTCTTTCTTCTTGGTTATCAAGATCATCTGGATACTGGCGCAATGCAAATCTCGTTTCGCCTTCATGTGATGCCCTTGTGTAGATTTCATCATCTTCAGGCCACCAACCTCCATGTATTTGTTCCATCTCCTCTCGAAAATTTTCTGTAACTAATTCGAATGGATCAGTGTTGTATAAACCAATTTTAAATTTATGTTCCATATTTTTCTCTATTACTTAACTCAATAACTTTCTGTAGATATCCTCACTACTTCGCCAAAGGGAAAGTATTTTGTTTCAAGACCATCTTTTGAGACAAGCCACATTGTGGGATCTTTTGGGTCTTTGTTTGGAAAATCTCCATATCCATCGGTGAAGTAAATATTTACCTTATTAGCACCCATCAGATTGTTATTGTTTGTTTCTAAATAATTAAAAAACGGAATAAAGCTTGTGCCACCAAATCCAGACACCGGAGGCATTTCTTCAATAGATTGAATTTCATGAGGGCCATCGATTTGCATATCAGCAAAAAATAAATCACATTTTACATGTGGATAAGCGTTTAATATTCCTTTAAGTTCTCCTAAAAATTGATCTAATAATTTATTTGATACGGAACCGCTCGTGTCTATGCATACAGAAACTTGTAGCGCCTCTGTTAATAAACCTTCAAGATACAAACCACGGTATAAAAACCTTCTATCTAAATCATCGAAATCCACTGGAGTCTTCCCAACATATTTCCACAATGCATGCCTCCAATCTACTTCAGGTTCTAAAAATACTTCAATTTCTTTAGACATGCCAGCAGGTATATTGCCCTGTCCATTAGCACTTTCACGATCTGAAATGGTATTCTTAAGAACTTGAATTTTGTCTCTCCAATAGCTTTCAATTTCCAGTCGATCTACTTCAGTCAATTGATTTGCTTGAGAGTCCTCAGAAGAATTCTTAAGATCAGAAATACCTAGCTGGTACTGTTTGTTTTTATAATTATTATTCTTTAACAAACATTCATATATATACTCTACTGATTTATCTGAATATTGTTTATCAATTATTGCTCCTTTAGGAAGTTTAAAACTGGTATTTCTTATAATAAGATCATTTACAACAATATCAGCAGCAATGTTCCAAATATGCGGATCTCTAAATTGTCTTCTAGTTACATGAAGCAATGCCATATGAAGAACCTCATGAAGCATTAGTGCATTTTGTTCAGAAGAGTTTAAGCTTTTTAGAAATTTTTCATTAAAGAAAATATCTTTACCATCCGTTGCAGCAGTTTCAATACTTTCTGATTTTACAATTGAAGCAAACAGCATAAGAGCACCAAAGAACTCACACTCTTTTCTGACCTGGATTTTGCACTTGCTAATAATTTCAGAAAACATTTTCATATATTAGGCAGCCAATAACTTTTGTAATTTATCTGCAACATCTAAAAGTTTTTTATTCTTAGTAATCATGTCTACTAGTTGAGCTGATTTATCGGAATCTTTCCATTTAGTAACTACTTCATATGTGCATTGACTTAACCACTCCATGCTGCCCTTACTATCTATATATAAAAAAGCATTCTCAACCTCTTTAACATCTTTTGCTCTTACTGCTAATGCGCAAGTTAAAGCATATCTCGCTGAAAGATCTTTAGGAAACGCTGGTTTCTTATTACCTGATAGTATCGAAGGGATATCAGGTAAGTTTAAGTAAACTTTGCAATAACTTCTAAATTCAGAAGCGCATGCTTCTCCAATTGCAGGATCAATATCAAGATCAGCTTTTATCAAATCATTTCCAATAGCCCAGCTTCTTGGTGACGGCCATGAGGGTGAATTCTTATCTATTTTATGAAGATACTTTGGTCTAAAGTTAAGAAACGAAATAATACGATCATCAATTTTATTTTTTAATGCATATTCTTTAAATTCTTCCAATCCAGTACTAACTTCCAAATGGATAAATCTATTTGCTAGAGGAGCCGGCATATCAAATACTGCAGCAAAATCTTCTTTTCTATTACCAGCACTCCAAATAAACCATCCATCAGGAACCTGATAACTACCTACTTTTCTATCAAGAATTAATTGCTGCGCAATTCCTTGTACCGCAGGAGGTGCCATGTTTATTTCATCTAGAAATAAGATACCTTTTCCTGAAGTTGGAAGAAATTCAGGAGGATACCAACAAGCTTTATCATCTTTGGGCACAGGGATGCCTCTAAGATCTGTTGGGGCCAATTGACTTATTCTAAGGTCAATTAACTCAATATCTTTTTCTTTTGCAACAGCTTCGACCACTGATGATTTTCCAATCCCTGGAGCGCCCCAAATCATTAGTGATGAATGAATATTATGATCAACTACCTTTCCTAGATAATCTGACAATTTTTTTATAGAGAGTTTTTTCATTTTTTTTCCTATTTATTTATTACTGCTATAGTATTATTTAGGGACGAAGAATTAGTTCGTATGAAAAATGGCAGTCAAAGGTAAAAGATCAAAAGACATACAAAAAGTTAGAAGACATCTTAGAATTCTTACTATGATGACAATTACAAGAAAAACCAATAGAGATGTTTACAACAAATTACTTCATGAAGGTTTTGAAATAGCTGATATCAAAACTGTCCAAGTTGATATGAAAGAGCTTCGCAATGATTTTCCTTTTCTTATAGAAAGTAAAAAAGATGCTAATGGCACCTTTACGTATAGAAAACCAATTCATAATACTATTGATAAACGAAAGGACTCTGCCATGAGCCCTAGAGAAGCTGTATGTTTTCAGATAGCTTTTCAACATCTTACACCCCTGCTACCAAGCAGATCGCTTGATGATCTTGCTCCATATCTCAAAGAGGCTGAGGCCGTATTAAGTGATAATTCATCTAAAAAAATGAAAAATTGGAAAGATAAAGTGATGACAATTAATGAAGGTCTTCAATTACAACAGGCTAAGGTTAATGCAAGCGTTCTAAACAATATTCATATGGCCTTATGGGATGAAAAAGTTGTTAAAGCCTCTTATGCATCTAAGAATAAACCCTTTCCATCTCAATACATTATTCATCCAGCAGGCTTAGTCTATAGAGGAAGAATATGTTATTTAGTTTGTTCGTTTGAAGATGATAATGAAAAAATTATTTACCTACCCCTTCATAGATTTAAGTCAATTGAGATAATAGAGGATAGTTATAGTCGGCATCGCAAACATAAAATTCAAAATCTTGCTAAAGATTTGCTAGGGTTCAAACTTAATGAAGAAAAAATTAATATTTCATTAAAATTTTCAGAGTTTGCTGGTTCTCACTTATTTGAAACGCCATTGTCACATTCACAAAAAATAAAAAGGACCAGAGATGGTTACCTTATTGTTGAAGATAAAGTTGTAGATAATATGGAGCTAAGATACTGGATCAGAGCGTTTGGAGATTCTGTGGAGGTATTAAAACCAAGCAAACTAAGAAAAGAATTTGCAAAAGAAGCAAAAAGAATAATGAAAAAATATGAAAAAGATTAAACCAAATTCATTAGATTCTGTGATCTATTTTACTTTGTATATTTGTGCACAAGATAATTTGATTGCTAAAGAGGAATTAGATCAACTAAGTATAGAAATACCCTTACTTCAAAAATTATATTTAGATCTCTATGGAGAATATATTAATAAAGATTTTGAAGTTATTATAAAAAAGATCTCAAAAGAGCTTCTCAAGGCTAATTATTATATTGGCAAAAAAATTACAAAATTAGAAAAAGATGTATTCTCAAAACTTATTACAGATCCTAAAATTCAAGATATATCCCTTATTGTAGCAAGACATGCTGCAAGTGCCGATGGTTTCCATAAATTAGAAAATAGCAAGTATTCTTATTGGAGCCAACAATGGGGTTTATAAAAAATTTCATTGGTTAAGCTATATTCCACAAATAATTGATTTTGCTTTAGCTAATAGGAATATATCCTTTTCTTTTGAGAGGTTTTTATAATAGGTAAATATTTTATGTCTTTGAGTTGCCTGAACACCTTCATATTCCATATCAAGCATTTGAGCTGGTGACATGCCTCTCCTCTGTAATAATCTGATATCCAAATTAAGACCATCTATAAATATTTCTTTATCCTGTAATATCTTTGAAGAGCAATAGCGAAATACTACATGTAAAGGAAAATGTTTTAATAAAAAATTCTTATTTTCCTTAATACTCTTATCAGCAAAATGTAAGTTTGAGTCATATTGAGTAACAGCATGTCGAACAAGGTCTTGATCGGCTTTTAATGCTTTGGATGCATGTTTTAAAGATGCGCCTCTTAATATTGCATATTTGATAAATGGTTTATCAGATCTAGTCTTTGAACTTACATGTATTAAATTAACAGGCTCTTTACTTACTGCTAATTTAGCAATATTAATGTCGTTCCTATGTTTAACAGGGATATCTTTAAATACTCCTGGGAATTTTTCTATTGCCAGCATAATAATTGCTTTGTCATTTTTAAGTCTCTTGGATAGGTATTTGAAATTCTTTCCACTTCTATTGATTGCTGTTAGAGCTAATTCTTTATTATCTTTTAATTTATCATTAAACAATCTGATAACAGACGGCTTAGCATTAACAACTTTTTTCAATAACTCAATATCATTTTTAAGAGAGGGATGAATATGGTTATAAACATTAAAATCCATTTGCATCGCTTTTGAAGCAATTTCTTTATCTTGCTTTAATCTTGAAGATATACGCTGATAGAAGCCAACTATATTAGGATCTTCAGCTTCTAAAAGGTTCTTTACTATTTTTTTACAATCTAAAAAATGAGACTCAAATGCAAGCTTGTAACCATATAATTTAGACAATTCATAATTTACGTCCTCATCATAAGGATAGATGTTATTTATTATGGTTAAAAGGTTTTGGAAGTGTTTTGTTGTTACCTCATAAGTACCAATAAATGGCAAACAATACAAAGTAAAAGCTTTATCTGTCCATAATATTTTATCAAACTTAACTGCATTAGCACCATAATCTATTAAGACGGCAGCCCTGCAAAACTCATCATCTTGCAACATAGACTTAGGTAGTGAGCTAAGCTTCGCTCCAGCTTCAAGCATTTGGATGCAAAATTTTGTATCAGATAAAAGTTTTTCAGGGAGTTTCTTTAAAAAACCGATTCTTTTTTTGTTTCCCTGAATAGTTCTTATTATTATTTCTTTATTATTTTTTAGTTTATCTGGTAAATATTTATAAGCGTTAAAACCACATCTAAGTAGTTTATGAATTAAGCTTAAATAATCATTATTAGATGAGAATATTGGTGCTAAAGGACCAAGAAGAATCCTGTTTATAAAATTAGAACCACTCAAAGTGTGAAGTTTGGAACTTAATAACATTTGTTGTATAAGTAGTGAATTAATCTTTTCTTTTTGTAAGACTGAGTCCGGAAGTCTCTGTAATGCCAAACAAGGGTCTACCTTTATAATTCCTGCTGCAATTTGTTCATCTTCTAATAGGGATTGTGGAATAAATTCAATAGCCTTAATGTTATTTGATATAGCACACAGAACTAGTGGCTTATTATTTTTAATACTTTCTGGCGCATGCTCAATCGCAAGAGCATTTATTTTAAAAACATTAGCACAGACAGTTACATTAGATCTCCAGGGTTCGTCTGCTTCTTTGTAGAATTTAAGCACCTCAGCTTTCGATGATTTAATTAGGGGATATTCTAAATTGCTTTCATTGAATTCAACTGAATTGACTTCAAAAAGTTCTCCTTGATTTATAATACTTTTATCAAACATCGGCTAAAAAGCAAAAGAAGCTTGATATTCCTCTAATTTATTTTGAGCTGCAGGTTTAGCAACTTTAAGATCTAACTCAGGAAAGTTAATAGTGTCTTTTGTTATAAAGGTATAAAACCCAGTATCTATATCAGGTAACTCAAGCTGTTTTGGTTCTCTTTGATTTGTCATTCATATCTCCTTTAAAATTTATTAATCTATTATCAGCTGATCAGACGAAGAAATAGTTCGTACTTATTTAAAGAAGAAAATATAGTTTTTAAATTAATTACAATTTAGATTTAATTAAAAAATCTTTTTTCAGCAAATATTCTATGTGCCTGCAGCAAGAATTTGCTTTTTAGCTAATGCAAGCAAAAATATGTCTGTTGTTTTAGTGGTATCAAGATAAATATCAAAAATTATCTGGCGTGAGGCCTGGTTTATATTTTTATAATTAAATTTCAATAGAATATTTGGTGAAAAATAGTTAGCTAGTTCTGGATGTCTATCAAGAGCCACTTCATAAATATCTGGATCTCTTCTTAAAGTAAAGTGGCAAGCTAGAAAAATATCTTTTATAGCTATGTCTCCCTTTTTAAACCTATCTATCCAAAAATGTTTATTTTTCCTTAAACTTTTAGGAAAAAATTTAGATACTTTAGAGTTTCTTTTAATGGCTGCTTTTATTACATCAAGATCTTTTTTCATGGTTAAAGATAGATATTGATAACTCTTGTAGGACCTGCTAACAGCTTTTAGTGCTAATGATTTATCATTTTTAAGCCTAGCTGAGGCATATTTTATATATCTGCCATATCTCTTTACTGCTATTTCACATAATTCATAATCATCTCTTAAGTTTTTTGAAATATAACAAAAGATATATGGATGCATAGTTAGCCAGGGAAGTATAAAATCCCTATTATTGCGGATATTTCTTCCTGCATATTGAATATTTTTTGGGCAGTACTTCAAGGTCTTTGCTAATAAATTTTTATCTCTCTTTAGTCTCTTGCTTATAAATCTATATTGAAAAGGTACATATTTTAAAAGTTTATTAACAAATAATTTCTTATTTAAAACTGACTCACCTAGATATGTGGAAGTGGTTTCTAGAGGCCGCCAGCGGTATCCGTATCCATTGTAAGTGTCGTAGAGCCATGAAGCGTCTGGTAAACTGTTATAACATTTCATTAAGAACTTATAATCATCACGAAGCCTTTCACTGAGATGCTCAAAGGATCTTGGGTCTGTTTTTAAAAAATACATAGCTACCTCTTCATTGTCACGTAAGCTTGCAGAGGCATGTTCTGCCGACTGGCCTCCGGCATTCATAAATAACTCTTTGTTATTACTGATCTCAAGTCTAATATTCGCAGGAAGGTCTCCTAGAAAGAAACCGTTTCTCTTTGCAGTATTTTTAATTAAATCTAAATCGTAGTTAAATAATTTAAAAATTATTTGTTGTTCATTACTAAGCGCGCCTCCAAGTCCATTCATGCAGATGCTTGCATGTTGCAGGGATTTAAATTTGTTTTTGCCTTGTAAAAAAAAGTGAGTAATGATTTTCTTATCATGTGAAAATTTATCAACTATAAAGATCTTCCCATCATGATCCAAATTGTGATTTGAGATTCCTAATAGATCTTCATATGTATAACTTTTAAGAATATCTAAATCAATAGTTACATCTAAGCTAATCAACTTCTTTACTATTTCATCATCATCTAATATGGATACTGTAGTAATTTCATCAATTCCTTTTAGCGTAAAGTAATACAAAGAGTCATTGTCTTTTATTTTGCATGTATCTATAAGATCTAGGATGGACTTTCTATCATGATTAAAATATTCTAGCAAGCGTTCAAAATCGCTATAATATCCAAGTTTAGGTGACTCTTCATAATGTTTTAATAATTGTCTAAATGTATCCAAATTATCCCTTTTAAATACCTCTACTATCTCTTCATAAATTAGGCTTTGAAAATAATGTTGATCTAACGTTTTATGCTCTAAATCAAAGCTGTCATGCCTGGAAATACCTTCAGCCATTCTAATGAGATATTCTCCGCATTCAAAGTCTTCTATATCTACATCTCTTGAAAAGTTATCCCAATGACTTATGCAATGGTGGCACTCTATAAATGTTTTTTGGAGATCTTGAATAAACTTATACTGCATAAATGATTCTAATAGTTAAATATTAGAAAATTATGAGGTATTAGAGCGAACAAATAGTTCGTCGTTAATTTTTAGGGTGTATAGAATTGCTATTAAGCCTTTCAAATATAGACTAATCTAAAGTTGGAGGGTCATTTTTAATCATAAAGGTAATGTCTTCAGGCTGGTCTTGTTTATGTCCAATCAGAATAATTTTTTTATTATTTAGTATGCATACATATAACCTGCCTTGGTTGTCATATCCGTTAGATATTTTCTGATCCACCTCTTTCCAAGATTTAGTCTTTTGTACTTTTTTCAATCGCATATTTCTATCTTGACCATCCATTTTATAGATAATATCTTCTAATTTTTGAGTATCTTCAAAATGTTTATTTACCGCCTTGAGCCCTCTTGGAAGGACTTCAATATTTAGATATTTATGCATTCTTTTTTCAAAGTCGGTAACGTTTGTTCTACGAGCTTTTGTATATCTTTTTTTTAAATCCTCATGACTTTTAATAAGTTTTTGGTGATTATTGTTTAATTCAATATATTCATTCCTTAGCTCTTCTAATTCACTTGAATATAAATTTACTAGCTCATCGCTTTGGGATTTATCCTTATCAAGCGTTTGAATTTTTTTGATAAGCTCGTCAGTTTGTTCAGTCTCAACATCATCATGATTTAGAAATGATTCTAAGTTATGTAATAATTTTGAGGCTTCGGAAACTCTCAAAATATCTTCAAACATATCTTTAATTAAGTTTTCAGAAATAGTTGGTTCAAATCTAAAAAAATAGTCGTATTGAATATTATTGGGAGCTGGCTTAAAACTTTTTGAGTGGAAAAAATCAAATTCTCCATATCTGCTAAAGAAAGTTTTTTTATTTATATCAATATTTTCATTAATTGGATCTGGTGGAAGATATATGGTGATATCATCTGGAAATTCAGGCTCTCCAAATTCATTTATATCAGGGACAAAGGTTGATAAACCTCCTCCAACATCAATACAGTTATATTTCTCTGGATTAGATAAAATACCTTTTATGTTTTCGATCCTGCTATCTGATTCATTAACAGTTACATAAAGTCCTGTATCTCTTTTTTCTATATACCAATCATCATTATATTTTGGGAATGAAAACCCCGGAACATCCTCATAGTGGATTACTTCTCCAATATTAAATTTTTTACCATCCCACTCTACAGGGTTACTGGCAAGCAACGGTAATTGCTCAACAGCTTCTTTGGCTTCCTTTTTTTTGGTTTTGGGACATTCTTTTAAACTAAAATCATTTTTATCATCATGGTTTATAAAGTTACCTCGATACAATGGATAAATTTTTCCTGCGACCTTCACTCCATATCGACCATCGGGTGTTCTTCTTATTGCCCGTTTCCAAAAATAACTTGAAACCTTCCCTAAATTATTTAAATACTTAACTTT
>CETH01018966.1_pt1 | contig 13241 bp, 16 predicted proteins | sample 361461 | NCBI WGS metagenome assembly CETH01 (sample SAMEA2622695, study PRJEB7988) | marine metagenome | isolation source: saline water (ENVO:00002010), including
AAATAGGTGTACCCCATTTTTGTTCAACTTTTTTGGTATGTTTGTACCAAAGATATCTTTCATCAAAAATTAAACAACTGTTGTTCGTATTAGAAGGGATTGAAGAACATCCAGTTAATAAAAAAAGTAAAATTATTAATTTATTTTTTAAAAAGTCCATATTTATTTATAAAATTACTTATTAAAATTACAACAAGGACTCCTATTAAATTTCCAAACAAATCTACCCATTGAAAAGTTCTATGAGGTATTAAAAAATGTAAAAGCTCAAGTAAAATTGATAATGAAATTAAATATATAATGAGAAAATTCATTTGATTAATTTTTATATAAGTCAAAAAACCAACTATTGATACTAAAGTAAATACGTAAAAATGATTCGATGATATTATAAAATCTGGTGTGATTTGAGGTTGTATTTTTTTACTATCGTAAAAAATTTGACCTATTAAGCTTCCAGGAAACAAATATAAAAAAATCAAACTAAAATTAATAGAATAAAAAATTATCTTGTGATTAGAAAATAATTTTATCATTTAATTATATAGTTTTATTTACAAATATATTTTAGAAATAACAATATGAGTTTTTTAATATTAGTTAGACATGGACAAAGCACTTGGAATTTAGAAAAAAGGTTCACAGGATGGGTTGATGTAGATTTAACCGAAAAAGGTAAATCTGAAGCTGAAAAAGCAGGTTTATTAATAAGAGAAAAAAAAATTAATATTGATTTTTATTATTCCTCTTTTCAGCAACGAGCAAACAATACACTTAAAATAATCCAAAAAGTTTTGAATGATGAAAGAATATTTTCTAGAGCATGGCAGCTTAATGAAAGACATTACGGAGCTCTTACAGGTTTAAATAAGATTGAGATGGGTAAAAAAATTGGAGAGAAAAAAGTACATGAATTTCGTAGATCATGGGATATTAAACCAGAGGCCCTCAATAAAGAAAGTTCATATCATCCATTAAATATTGAAACATATAAAAATGTACCAATGGATTTGATACCGGATACCGAATCTTTAAAAGATACTTACGAAAGAGTCATTAATTATTACAATGCAGAAATAAGAGATAAGCTAAAACAAAAGAATATACTAATTGCAGCTCATGGTAATTCTATAAGAGCATTATGTAAAAAATTATTTAATTTAAATAATAAACAAATCTCAGATCTTGAGATACCAACAGGAAATCCATTGATAATCGAACTTAGTAAAAATCTTGAAATAGTCAAATGTGAATATCTTGATAAAGAAAGAGCTAAAAATCTTTTAGTCTTTTAAAAGTTTCTAAATTTGTTAAGTGATAAAATTTATTTATACTTTCAAAACCATTTAATTTGTTTTTTTTTAATAGTTCATTCCATATTTCTGATATTGAAAAATTACGAACCTTATATTTTATAAACAAACTTTTACTCAAAATTTGACATCCAATATAAATAAAATCATTATTTACGTCTTTTTTTATTAAATTATTTTTTAAATTAAAATTTCCCTTAAGATTTTTATCAAAACTTTTTTCTTTTTCTGATAATAAAAGAATATTATCTAAATTATTTGAAGAATAGAAATCTCTCATTTTATTTATTTCTATAATGTAATCTTCATTCCATAAAGTATCAGGATTGAAAATAATAAAATTATTTTCATTTGAATTTTTAATCATATTTAATATTCCTCCTCCGGTATCTAAAATTTTTTCTCCATCTTCAATTATTTGGATATCTATTGGAAATTTTTTATTTTTAATAAATTTAATAATCTGATCTTGTAAATGAAATGTATTTAATAAAATTTTTTTAATCCCAAGTTTTATAATTAGATTTATGCACCTTTCTAACATTGATATATTTTCTAATTCAAGTAATGGCTTAGGTGTTCTTAAGGTTAAGGGGTTTAATCTATTACCCAAACCTGCGCATAAAATTAATGCTGTATCAATTTTCATTTCAACTCTTTTTTAAAATTTTTATATAGTAAATTTTTTAAATCCTTAGATGCTTTATTTTCATTCAATCTCATACCAATCAATTTCCATGTATATGGTATAAGTTTCAAGTAACCTTTTTTACCATCCCTTATTGCAAGCCGAGTAAAAATTCCAATAATTTTTAAATTTCTTAAAATTGACAAGATTTCAAAATCATTTTTAAATTTACTAATATTTATTTTTTTTTCTTTTTTTAAATAAAAATTGAAAATTTTTTTTTTAAATGATTTTGAAGTTTTTAATCTTACATCATCAATTAATGATGCAACATCATAAGCTCTATTTCCTATTATAGCATCTTGACTATCTAAAACCCCTATGCTTTTGTTTACTATCATCAAATTTGAAACATGAAAATCCCTATGCACAAAAACACTCTCTTTAAGAAACAATCTTGAAACTAACTTTTTAATAATTTTTTTAAATTCTTTTGAAAATTTTTCCTCATTTTCCTTCGAAAAATTAATTTTTATATACCAATTACAAAATAAGTTGGCTTCTTGTATTAAAATTTTTTTTTTATACTTTGGGATTGAATAGTTTTTATTTTTAAAATTTTTAATTTGTCTATTTTTAATTGATTGAATTTTAATTAACAACCCAACTATTTTTTTATAATAGTTAAATTTATTATTTCCTCTTTTATTTAATTCCTTAAAGACGGTTTTGTTTCCAAAATCCTCTATTTCGATGTAATTTTTTTTTAAATTTTCGTTAAATAGATGAGGTGCTAGTATCTTATTTTTAAGTAAAATTTTATTAATTGCATCATATACAAGTAAATTTTTAAATTTTTCTTTTTTAGCAAAAACTATAATAGAATTTCCCTTAACATTTTTTTTTCTAAAAAATGTCCTAAATGATGCATCACCTTTTATCTTTATTAATTCAGCCATTATAAAATTACAAATTTAAACCTTTTATTTGTACAGATCTTGATTGATGATCATCTTCATATTCAAAAATTAATTCTATCAAATTCTTTGGTTTTTTTTCAATAATTTCTGGCCATTCAATTAATGTAATCGAACTATCGTTATTTTCAAACAAGCCTAAATCTTTTATTTCCTTATTTGATTTAACCCTAAATAAGTCATAATGATTTATTTTAATTTTATTAAGTTGATATTCATTAAGTAAATTAAATGTTGGACTTGTAATCTCAGTTATTCTCAAATTATCAATTTTTTGTAGTTTATTTATTAAATATTTAATAAAAGTAGTTTTACCTACTCCCATCTCCCCATATAAAAAAACTATATTTCCTGGTTTAAGTTCTTTTAAAAATTGAGAAGCTAATTCTTCTGTTTTTTTTTCTGAAGATAAATTTATTTTATCATTTCTAATAGCGATAGGCATTAGGTTTGAAAGGACCCTTTACTCCAACACTGATGTAGTCAGCTTGTTCTTTTGACAATTTAGTTAACTTTGCACCTACTTTTTTTAGGTGAAGTGTCGCTACTTTTTCATCTAAATGTTTTGGCAAAACATAAACTTTATTTTCATAATTCTTATGATTATTCCATAACTCTATTTGTGCTATGACTTGGTTAGTAAAAGATGCACTCATTACAAAGCTTGGGTGACCTGTTGCGCACCCTAGGTTAACTAATCTTCCCTCTGCTAATAAAATAATTCTTTTTTTACTAGGTAATTCAATTTCATGAACTTGTGGTTTTACTTCTGTCCATTTATAATTTTTCAACGCCTCAACTTGTATTTCATTGTCAAAATGTCCAATGTTGCACAGTATTGCTCTATCTTTCATATCTCTCATATGATCGGCAGTAACTATATCTTTATTACCAGTAGCGGTGACAACAATATCAGCTTTACTTATTGCCTCTTCCATTAGCACTACTTCATAACCTTCCATTGCAGCTTGTAACGCACAAATTGGATCGGCTTCTGTTACTAAAACTCTAGCACCACTTTGTCTTAAAGAAGCAGCACTTCCTTTACCAACATCTCCAAAACCAGCAACGATTGCAATTTTTCCAGACATCATAACATCAGTTGCTCTTCTTATTCCATCAACTAAACTTTCTCTGCATCCATAAAGATTATCAAATTTAGATTTTGTAACAGAATCATTTACATTTATAGCTGGAACTAAAAGAGATTTATCTTTTTCCATTTTATTTAAAGCCTTAATTCCTGTAGTGGTCTCTTCAGAAACACCTTTTACATCTTTTAATAAATCTTTATATTCGTTATGCATTATTGCTGTAAGATCACCACCATCGTCCAATAGCATATTTGGTTTCCAATTTTTTTTACCAACGATTGTTTGATTAATACACCAAAGATATTCTTCCTCTGTTTCACCTTTCCATGCGAATACAGGTATACCAGCTTTAGCTATTGCTGCGGCAGCATGATCTTGGGTTGAAAAAATATTACATGAGGACCATCTCACTTCTGCACCTAAGTCAACAAGTGTCTCAATTAAAACAGCAGTTTGTATTGTCATATGTAAACAACCAATGATCTTAGCACCTTTTAGGGGAAACTTACCTGCGTATTCCTCTCTTAAAGCTAATAAGCCAGGCATTTCACTCTCTGCAATTGAAATTTCTTTCCTACCAAACTCTGCCTGAGATAAATCTTTTACTTTGAAATCTTTCATGATGCGTTTTCTAGCAATAAAGGCTTAATTAATCAATAGATCATTACATTATACTTTTGGAAAAATAATTTCCATACTTGCGCCCTTTTGATCTATTCTATTAGATGCCGTAATTGAACCATTATGCAGTTCGACTAAGTTCTTAACAATGTGTAATCCAAGCCCAGAATGTTGTCCAAATTTATCTGGTCTATTACTATAAAATCTTTTAAATATTTTTTCAGTATTTTTTTCTTTAAATCCCTGACCTTCATCTAAAACATTTATAATAATTTTTTTATCATTTGTTTTTGAAACTTTTACAATAATCTTCTTATTATCTTCACTAAATGAAATTGCATTTTCGAGGAGATTTGCGATGATTTGTTCTATTCTATTTTCTATACCATTAATAAAATATTTATTTTTTTTATCAGTTTGATAAGTAATTTTAATTCCCCTTTTTACAGTAAAGAGATTATTAAAATCATCTACAACTGATTTTATAATTGGTTCAATATCTAATTTTTTTATTTTTTCTTTACTTAAAGCAACTTCATCTTTTAACATTTGTGAGTAATCAGTAATTAATCTTTCAATTCTTTGAACATCATGACTTAAAATATTAATTAATTTTATTCTCTGATCAATCTCATTTGTATCTTGTAAAATTTCAGAGGCACTTTTGAGAGAGGCAAGTGGATTTCTAATTTCATGGACAAGATCAGTCGAAAAATTTTCTGCATGTGAAATTCTTTTTTGCAATTCGAGTGTCATGTCATCTAAAGAGCTCGATAATAATCCTATCTCATCATTTCTTAGTTTAAGCCCCTCAATATTGGTGGTCTTCGAATTTTGATCTTTAATTGTTTTAGTGTAACTAACTAGATTTTTTATAGGTTTTAGAAAATATCTATTTAAAACAAACGAAAAAATTAAAATTACTATTCCTACTGCGAATGCAGTTCTAATTATAAAACTTTTTCTCTCATCGATTGCAGCCTTAACATCATTTGCATTTTCAGTAATAGCTAAATATCCAATATTTTTTCCATTTCGCATAACATTTTTAATAGTGGTAAGCTTAAACTTATTAAATTCATCTTGTGTAAATGTAAGAGGAATTCCATAATTTTTAGATGTAGCGTAATTAATCAATATGTCTCTTAAAGAAACAGAATTATCAGTTCCTATATTGATATTCTTTTTTTCAGTTATTTCTTTTGTCTTTTCCTTTGTCAATATCTCTAATTCTATTGTATCAAGTCTTTTTGAAAAAGATCTTGGATCAAGATCTAATGTGTCTGTGTCACCAACTAAATTTAATTCGTTATCAAAAAAAATAACTCTATCAAGATTTTGAAATAAAAACCTTGTTGAAAATAAAAATTTTCTTACATCTTCCTCAACAAATTCTACTTCTAATCTTTTAAGATTATCAATAGTATTATTTATAACCTCAATATGATTTGATGTTTTTTTTTTTATTAAATTTGGTTGTACATTTTTAAGGTATAAGAATGTAAATAATCCAATAATTGTGAAAAAAAATAAATTGATAAATAAAAATTTTTTTAATATGGATAAATTTTTCAAAAAATTACTTAACATCAATTTAACCTTTTAATTTTTGCACCAACTTTTTTTAATTTTTTTTCAATATTTTCATAGCCCCTGTCTAAATGATATATTCTGTTAATTGTTGTTTTTCCTTTAGCGGTTAATGCAGCTAAAATTAATGAGACTGAGGCTCTCAAATCAGTTGCCATTGTTTCGGCTGCCATAAAACTAACTGGACCAGTTATTATTGCTTTGTTGCCAATAGTAGAAATTTTTGCTCCCATTCTATTCAATTCGGCAACGTGCATAAACCTATTTTCAAATATTTTTTCTCTAATTTCAGATTTTTTATTCGCCTTGCAAAGCAATACCATTATTTGGGCTTGTAAATCTGTAGGAAATCCTGGATATGGGGCTGTTTTTATTACCAGATTATTTATCTTTTTTTTTCCAGTTATATGAATTTCATTTTTAAATAACTTTATATCTGCACCTGCTTTTTTTAAAATTTTTATCTCTGTTTTAATAACACTTGGATCTACATTTTTTATTTTTAAATCTCCCTCTGTAATTGCAGCTGCAATTAAATAAGTTCCTGTTTCAATTCTATCAAACATCACTGAATAATTTACATTTCTTAAATCATTAACACCTGTTATCTTAACCGATCTTTTTGATATCCATTTTATTTCGCATCCCATCTTATTCAAAAAATTTGTTAAATCCTTAATTTCAGGTTCTATCGCGCAATTTGAGAGAAAAGTTGTGCCCTTCGCTAAGCAAGCTGCAATAATAAGATTTTCTGTAGCACCAACAGAAATTTTTGGGAAACGAATTTTATTTCCTTTTAATCCATTTGGAGCTTGAGCGTGTACATAACCTTGAGAAATTTTATATTTTACCCCTAACTTAGATAGTGCTTTTAAATGAATATCTATCGGCCTGGTTCCAATTGCACAACCACCAGGTAATGAAACTTTAGCAAAACCAAATTTTGCTAATAAAGGTCCAAGAACCAATATGCCTGCTCGCATTGTTTTTACTAAAGTATAAGGTGCAATTTTTTTTAATTGCTTTGTATTATTAATTCGAACAATCGTCTGACTAACATTTATTTTAGATCCTAACGATTGCAATAAACTCATCATTGTTTGAATATCTTTAACTTTTGGTAAATTTTTTAAAATAACTTTTTTTTTTGATAGTAAAGAGGCTGCAAGTATTGGTAATGAAGAATTTTTTGATCCAGATATTTTTATCTGTCCTTTGAGCTTACTTGCTCCAAGAACCTCTAATTTTTGCATAATTATACTTTTGGTAATGTTACTCCAGTTTGACCCATATATTTACCTTTTCGATCAGCATATGTTACTTCTGGTTTTTCATTTCCTTTTAAAAAAATAAATTGAGCCACACCTTCATTTGCATAAATCTTTGCTGGTAAAGGAGTTGTATTAGAAAACTCTAAAGTTACATATCCCTCCCAGCCAGGCTCCAAAGGTGTTACGTTTACAATAATGCCACATCTCGCATACGTTGATTTTCCAAGGCAGATTACAATGACATCATTTGGAATTTTAAATTTTTCAACTGTTCTAGCTAATACAAAAGAATTAGGAGGTATAATACACTCAGAAACATTTTTTGTTACAAAATTTGTAGGCTTAAAATTTTTAGGATCAACAATTTCAGAATTAACATTCGTAAATATCTTAAATTCCTCTGATACTCTTGCGTCATAACCAAAAGATGATAGACCATATGAAATACTATCTCCTCTTATTTGTTTCTCTTCAAAAGGTGAAATCATGTCACTCTCTTTTGACATCTTTTTGATCCATTTATCAGATAAAACTGTCATTATATTATTTCTTTTTATTTCTTCTTTGAAACATTTTTCTTTTTTTTAAATTTTTTTTTAAAGCTAAACTTAATTTTTTTTTATTTATTTTCTTATTCATTCTTTATCTGGATTAGTAAGAAAATCTAAAGTAATGGGTTTTGATGCATCTAAAGTTTTAACTTTATTTTGCTCTTTTTTAGGACCTTCTTTTGCTAATCGTTTAGCTTTTCTTTCAGCAAGTTTTTTTTCTCTTTTTGCTTGCTTTTCCATAAGCTTCGCGCTTTTTGTAGATTTATAATTATAATGAATACCCATAAAATTTCCTAGATTAGATATAATTCATAATCATCAAAAAATTAAGGCAATAATTTGAAAAAAATGCATTATTATCAATATTTTACATTTTATATTTAATGCTCTTGTAGTTAAATGGCATAACAAGTTCTTGGTAAGGACTAGTTCCCTGGTCAGTACAGGGTAAGAGCACCAGGCTAATTTTTATAAAATATTTTTCGTAAAAAAATTGTAACAAAAACTAATACTGCAAATATAATTAAAGGTAAATATATTTCAGGTGAATTAATAATTTGAAACACAGTTGGTGCCTCTAAATTATTTTCAATAATTTTTTCTAAACCACTTCCAATTGAACAAATTAGAAAAAGTTGAGGAGCAATTCCTATAAATGTTGCCCAAAAAAAATTGGATATTTTTACATTAAAAAGACAAGGTAAAAAATGACTAATACCAAAAGGTATACCTCCAATAAATCTGTAAATAAGAAGATAAATAAATTCTGATTTTTTAAATTTGACTTCTAAATTTTGATATTTTTTTAAAAATTTCTCCTTTATTAAATCTTTTAAAAAATAATTAGCAAAAACATAAAGTCCTGTTGCTCCAATTGACATTCCGAAAATTAGTATAAAAATACCTATCCATTTTCCAAAAATAAAGCCTGCAAATATTCCTAAAGGTGAACCAAATCCACCAGCTAGAACCCAAATAATTGTAAAAAAGAAAAAAGATATTAATAATAAATAAAAATTTGTTTGCCTTTGTTCATAAAAATAGTCTCTATTATTTTTTATGAATTCATAAGATGTAATTTCTTGAAGGCTAAATTTTGAAAAAAAAAAATATAAAAAGAGCACCACCATGATTAGGTAAAACAAACCTATAAATAATTTAATTTTTTTAGCTTTTTCCATTGATTCTTATGTTAATTATAAAATCTTCTGTTTGCTATTTATATATTTAATTAATATAAAGGGCGAAATTTAACAAAATTTTAATCACATTTTATGAAAAGAACGTATCAGCCATCAAAAATCAAAAGAGCAAGAAAACATGGTTTTAGATCAAAAATGAAGACAAAAGGTGGAAAAAAACTTTTAGCTAGACGAAGAGCAAGAGGAAGAAAAAAATTAACAGTTTCTAGCTAAAAAATGAGAAGCAAAATAATTGCTCTATCAAATAATAAAGATTTTAAGGTACTTCTTAAAAAAAAAAGAATTTCTAACAAGTATGTAACAATTTTCTTTGGGTATTTAGAAAATAAGAAAGTTAATAAATTAAATGTAAGTTTTGTAACGAAAAAAAAAATAGGTAATGCGGTTAAAAGAAACAAAATTAAAAGAAGACTTAGAAATATTATAAATCATGCAATTAAAGAATTAATTGTAAAATTTAATTATTCATATCTTGTTATTGCTAAGTCAACTATGTTAAATAATGAGTATGCAAATATTAAAGAAACTTTGTTTCAGGATTTAAAAAAAATAAAATAATGAATATTTTTACTTCAATTTTAATAAACTTTATTAAACTTTATAAATTTCTAATAAGTCCTTTAATTGGCAATAACTGCAGATATCTTCCAACTTGTTCTGACTATTCAATAGAAGCAATTAAAAGTTATGGACCTATAAAAGGCTTGTTATTGAGTTTTAAAAGAATTTTTTCGTGTCATCCGATAAAGTTTTTAGGTGGTGGTGAGGGTTTCGATCCACTTATTAAAAAAGTAAAGGAGAAAAAATAATGGATACTAAAAATGTAATAGCTGCAATTGCTTTATCTTCAGCAGTAATTGTGTTGTATTCATTATTTTTCATACCTGAACAAGCCACAAATCAAAATTTAATTGAAAAGAAAAAGATTGAACAAAATTCTGATACACCAAGTTTAGAGCAAAAAGAAACTTTAAAAAATATATCAAGAGAGGAAGCTTTAAATCAAAGTAAAAGAGTTAGTTTTGAAAATAATAATATTATAGGATCAATATCTTTAAAAGGAGCTTCTATAGATGATTTAACTTTTAAAAATTACAAAATCAATTTAAATGATGAAAAAAAAATTACTTTATTAGGACCAAGAAATATTAGTGAGGGTTATTTAATTGAAAGTGGATTTGTAACAAATGATAAAAATATTAATATTCCAAATTCAGATACTGTTTGGTCTATAATCGGTAATAATAAATTAACTAATCAATCCCCAATAAAACTTTCTTGGACAAACGATCAAGGAATTATATTTGAGAAAGAAATTTCTTTAGACGACAAATATTTATTTACCATTAATCAGAAAGTAATTAATAAGACTAATAAGGAATATGATTTTTATTCATATGGACAAATAATAAGAAATCAAATTCCTGACATAACAGATTTTTATATTCTTCACGAAGGACTAGTTGCAACACTAGATGACGAGTTAATAGAAGAAGACTATGATGATATACAAGAAAAAAAATTCACAAGAATAGCACAAAAAGGATGGTTAGGAATTGGAGATAAATACTGGATAACATCGTTGATTCCTCCAAGAAACAAAGAGTTTAAAACTACTTTTGATTATAAGAATAAATTTAGAGCAAATTTTATTGCCACAGAACCACAACTATTAAATAAAAAAAGTTCAATTGAAGAAAAAATACAAATAATTGTTGCTGCTAAAAGAGTAGATGTAATAGATGGATATTCAGAAGAACTTAAAATTGATAAATTTGATCTAGTTATCGATTGGGGATTTTTGTATTTCATTACAAAACCTCTATTTTTTGGAATTGATTATTTTTTTAAACTTCTTGGAAATTATGGCTTGGCCATCATAGCAATTACAATTTGTATTCGATTAGCTTTTTTTCCATTGGCGAACTTTTCATTTAGAAGTATGGCAAAAATGAAAGCTCTTCAACCAGAAATGGTTAGACTTAAAGAACTGCACAAAAACGATAAAATGAAATTACAGCAAGAAATGATGGCACTTTACAAAAAAGAAAAAGTTAACCCGATGTCAGGGTGCTTACCAATTTTGGTTCAAATACCAGTCTTCTTTGCTTTGTATAAAGTCCTATTTGTTACTATTGAGATGAGACAAATGCCTTTTTATGGATGGATACAAGATTTATCCGAAAGAGACCCAACAAGTATTTTTAATTTATTTGGGTTGTTGCCTTATGATGTTCCATCATTTTTGGTGATAGGAGCATGGCCTGTAGCAATGGGTGTCTCAATGTGGATCCAACAAAAACTTAACCCGGCACCTACAGATGCAATGCAAGCAAAAATATTTATGTTTTTTCCTCTTTTCCTAACTGTAATACTTGCGCCATTCCCAAGTGGTTTGGTTATTTATTGGACAGTAAATAATATTTTAACTATGGCTCAACAAGTATTTATTATGAAAAGAACAACAGTAAAAACTGTAACTTAATATTTTAGATAATTATTTAAAACTTACATAATGGATATAAAAAAAATATTACCTGAAAATGGACCTCCAATTAAAGAAGTTTCAAAGTATATTAAAAAATATAAAAACGACTTAATAGTCATAAAATATGGTGGCAATGCATTTATTGATAGAGATATTTTTGATAATTTTATAACTGATATAAGTATATTAAATAAACTTGGTATTTCTGTTGTAATAGTCCATGGTGGTGGTCCGAGGATAAAAAAAGAATTGGAAAAATCTAATATTCAATCAAAATTTATAAGAGGACTTAGAGTAACTGATAAAAAGATAATAAATATAGTTGAAAATGTATTAATTGATTTCAATGAAGATATCGTAAATTCCTTAAAACAAGTGGGATGCAAAGCTATTTCTATCCATACAAAAAAAAATAATATAATTAAAGTAACTCCTGAAGCAGAAGAACTTGGTTTTGTTGGAATACCAAATAAAATCAAAAGTTCTTTTTTAAAAGATATAATTAAAGAAAATAATATTCCTATTATTTCTCCCTTGGGCTTGAGAGCAGATAATCAAATATATAATATAAACGGAGATACTGCTGCTGGGGCAATTGCAAAGTCTTTAAAATCTAGAAGATTGTTTCTAATGACAAATGTCAAAGGTGTTTTAAACAAAAAAAAAAAACTAATTGAAGAAATTTCTTCATCAGAAATTTTAGAAATGTTAAAAAATGAGACTATTACTGGAGGCATGATACCAAAAATCAATACTTGTTTAGATGCAGTTAACAATGGAGTTACAGCCGTAGGTATAATTGATGGCAGAAAACCACATTCTATATTATTTGAAATTTTTTCAGATAAAGGCTCTGGGACCTTGATTAGAAAATGAAACATATAAAGAAAATGAAATACCTTCTATTAGATTTAGATGGTGTCTGCTACGGTAAACATAATAACTACTCACTAGAAAAGGTCTTTGGTCAAGTTTCAAAAAGAATGACAATGTTTATCTCTAAAAGGTTAAAAATAGATTTTGCAGAAGCAAAAAAATTACAAACTGATTACTTTTATAAATACAATACAAGTTTAAATGGCCTAATGATTCATCATAATATACCTCCAGATGAATTCTTAAAATATGTACACACAATTGATCTCTCATTTATGAAAGAAGATAAGATCATGAGAAACGAACTTGAAAAATTAGATATGGAAAAATTCATTTTTACTAATGGAAGTGCAGAACATGCAAAAAATATTTTAACACATTTAGGAGTCTACGATCTTTTTGGACGGGATAAAGTTTTTGATATTAAGGATGCTGGATATGTTCCTAAACCTGAAGCAAAAACTTTTGATTTAATGGTGAAAAAATTCGCTTTAAATCCAAAAGAAACCATTTATATAGAGGATATTGCCAAAAACCTTAGTATTGGTTATGAGCGTGGTTGTACAACTGTTTGGTTAATCAATGATGAGCATTTTGGAAAGATGGATGCTGATAAAGATTTTATTTCAC
>CETH01181574.1_pt1 | contig 13235 bp, 14 predicted proteins | sample 361461 | NCBI WGS metagenome assembly CETH01 (sample SAMEA2622695, study PRJEB7988) | marine metagenome | isolation source: saline water (ENVO:00002010), including
ATGATAACGGATGGCCTTTATTACATGCTTGGACTTATGCTACAAGAGAGGACTTTTTAAAACTCGCCATTCAAGTCTCTAAAGATTGGAATTCAAATACTTGTATCGGAGACTACTTAAAAAATATTGAGTCTATGAGAGATAAATCAGATAATAAAGATTCTGAATATTCAGGATATTTTTGGTTTAACAAAAAAATTAAATCAAGACACGCACAAATGCGAGGTCACGGTAGTCAACAAATTCATATTGATTTAGAAAAAAATAGAGTTTTAACTTATCACTCAATAACTGGTGATTACGCTAATAAATCTATTTGGAATTTATTGAAATAATTAAACGAAAATTAAGATAGTTTTATGAAAAAATTAAAAGGAAATATACAAAAGGAAAAAGGTATAGTAAGATAAATTCGTAAAAAACATAAATTTGTTGAAAAAATAATGCCTTCAAGGATTTAAAATGAAAAATTTCTCGCTCTTAAAGTTAAAAAAAAATTTAGATTTTAAAAAGATGAAAAAAAAATTACCTAAGGGGATTAAAAAAGACTATTCCAATAAACCTTTTGAAGAATGGTGGCCAGCTAAACTTTTTTCTGCGATTGCAAAAATAGGTATTGGTATTATTAGAATATCTAATCCAAATTTGAAATTGTTTGCTTTTACTGTAACCAATCCAGGACTCGTTGGATGGATATGTAATGTGATATTTGGTTTTTTTCTAACAGGAACAATTATGTTTACTGTAGGAGCGTTTTTCAATGAGCATTATACAGTATCGTTTATTAATTGGATTCTTTTTATTGTAGCGTGTTATATTTATTTATCTTCATTAGTAGTTTTTATAAAATTTAAAAAATTTGGTCATCTTATATCTTGGAGTAGCGGAATTTTAACTGTTATCGGCGTCATATTATATTCTTAATTAGGTGGCTACAGAAATTGAGTTCAATTTAAATTCTTTCAAGAAAAAAAAATATAAAAGCTACAATTTTACATTTGCAAAAGATGTGATATACAAATTGATTAATGCCCTCGTGGTGAAATGGTAGACACAAAGGACTTAAAATCCTTGCCCGTAAGGGAGTGCCAGTTCGAGTCTGGCCGAGGGCACCACAAGCATTATGAAAAAATTAAATTTTGTTTTTGATTCCACAAAAAAGTCCCAAGGACTAAGAAAACTTATTTTAAAAGGGAATAAAAATATTTCAGCAAAAAAGTCCGATGTAATTGTTGTTGCTGGCGGAGATGGTTTTATGCTCAAAACAATGAAAAAATATTATAAATTAAATAAACCTTTTTATGGAATAAATTGTGGATCAATAGGTTTTTTAATGAATAAGTATAAACCAAATAAAATTATTCAACGGATCAATAAATCAAAAGCAATTTCTATATCTCCTCTACAGGTAAAAACAAATAATACTAAAGGAAGAAAAAATTCCTTTTTTGCAATAAATGAATTATCAATTCTAAGACAAAGTAAGCAAACAGCATTTTTAAATATTAAAACAAATAAAAAATTATTAGTTAAAAAATTAATTGGGGATGGAGTTTTAATATCTACACCTGCAGGCAGTACTGCATACAATTTATCAATAAATGGTCCAATTTTATCTTTAAATTCAAAAAAATTAGCTATCACTCCAATCAGTCCTTTTAGGCCACGTAGATGGAAGGGAAAAATTGTTGTTGATACAGCTAGAATATTAATAAGGAATATAGATCCAAAAAAAAGACCTGTGGCTGCAGTCGCTGATAATAACGAGATAAGAAATATTTCAGGTGTATCGATAATGTCTAATAAAAAAATCAAATTTAGATTATTATTTAATTCAGGCGAAAGTCTTTTTAAAAAAATAAAATTGGAGCAATTAAAAAAAATTAATTGAAATTTGATGCTAGTATCAATTTTTGCCTTATTTATATTATTTTATTTAGCTAAAAATATATCTATCAAAATTAAAGAAATCAAAACAGAAAATGAAGATGAAAATCAAACAAATTTTTGGATGTTCACTTATGACTTTAAAAAGAAAAAAAGAGACTCTATTTTTGAAAGAGACTCGGTTGAAGTTATCAATACAAAGAAAAAAAAAAATGATTTAATAGTATTGTTATATTTAACCCATATTGCGATATTTATATATGGAAACTATTTTCTATCGAAAGTACTTATGATAATTCTTAAATGAGTCTGAAAACTAACAATAAAGATATAGTTTTAATCATAATATTATTAATTACATCAGTTTCTTTTAATCAATATTACGGAAACATTGGAGTCCAACCAATCGATAGCTTTTTTCCATTTAATTCTGGTTATGATGTACTAAATGGGAATTATCCTTTCAAAGATTACTGGACTATAACAGGACCATTTTTAGATATCGTTCAAGCCGCTTTTTTTAAATTATTTAATGTTTCATGGTTTAGTTACGTTTTACACGCATCAATTTTCAATTTTGTTTTTACAATTTATTTTTTTTATGTTTTGAAAAAATTTAAATTAAATTTAAGCTATTGTTTTTTATACGCCTTATGCTTGTCAATATTAGCTTATCCATCGGCAGGTACTCCCTATGTTGATCATCAATCTTCATATATGTCTACAATGGCTATATTATGTTTTATCTATGCTTTAAAATTTAATTCAAATTTATCATGGTTTTTCCTACCTATAATAATTGGCCTTTCATTTTTAACAAAACAAGCACCAACAGGATATATTTTTCTATTAATTAGTTTTTTATCTTTAATTTATTTTTTATTTAACTTTAATCTTAAAAATATATTATTTGGTTTATTTGGTTCTATATCAGTTATTTTATTTTTCTTTCTATTTCTATTTCTTGGAAAAATTCCGCTTACTTCTTTTGTTGAACAGTACATTTTATTTCCAATTTCTTTCGGTGGATCTAGGCTTGGGGAAGGATTTCTATTTCCTCTAGAGTTTCAAAGAATAATAATGCGATTTAAATTGATCCACTTATCATGGATTATTTTAGGAATTGTTATTATAAAAAATTCAAAAAATAATTATAAATATTTTATAAGTAATGAGTTTTTGATTTTATTTTCCCTAATAGCACTTGTTTTTTTAATGATAGGGCATCAATTAATGACAATTAATGGACTCTATATATTTTTTTTAATACCAATACTATTAGGTTTTTCTCATATTTACTTTGAAAAATATTTTAAAAAAAAAACTATTAATTCGTATTTTTTATTAACGCTTCTACTAGTATCCACTATTTATTACGGATTTAAGTATATTGATAAAAGAAATTTTATGGATTTAGATAGCGTGAATATTTCAAAAGCGATTAATGCAAATAGCTTAGATGAAAAACTTAATGGATTAAAATGGATAACGCCTCAATACCCAGACAACCCTAGTGTTGAGATAGCAAATCTTAAGAAAATTTTAAATATACTTGAAAAGGATAATACAAAAAAAATCATAGTAACTGATTATCAGTTTATTTCAGTTATTCTTTCACAATATGACAATTCACCGAATAAAGTATGGTATTCTTTTCATGTTTACCCATCAAAAAATGATAAGTATTTTAAAACATATAAAAACTTTTTTATTAAAAAAATTAAAGAACGAAAAATAGAAACAGTCTATACAATAAAACCTCTTTATGGAGACGACGATGTTTTAAAGAATATTTTATCTAAAGATTGTATAAAAAAAATTACTATTAATAAAAATTTAATTAAACAAAATTTACTAAAGTGCAAAGAGTTGATGTAAATAATAATAATTATGGTGCCCTCACACGGACTCGAACCGCGAACCTACTGATTACAAATCAGTTGCTCTACCAATTGAGCTATGAGGGCTTGCAAAATCTTTTAGGTTAATTTTAATTTTTCTTCAAGAAAAATATAGCATTTAAAGCGTTACAATAGAAAAGGAATCTTTAACTTTACCTTTGATTTAATTAATGTTACTAATGTTCAATTATTGAACAATCAAAATGAAAAAAAAAATACTTATAGTCAGTATTGGAAGAGTAGACTGGAATATATGGAAACCAATACTTAAAAAGCTTAAAAAAAACAAAGTTAATAATTTTAAAATTTTAGTAACAGGAATGCATCTTGAGAAAAAATATGGCGAAAGTTTTAAAGAAGTCGTAAAAGATGGATATAAAATATCATTTAAAATTAAGCAGAACTACTCAAAAAGCGATAATTCTAGTTTGTCAAATCAGTTAGGTGAATATATTAAAAAATTTTCAAATATTTTTAGAAAAAATAAATTTGATTTTATATTTCTAATTGGAGATAGATTTGAAAGCTTAGCCGCAGCTATTTCAAGTATACCTTTTAAAATTCCAATAATTCATTTTCATGGCGGTGAAGTATCACAAGGATCAATAGATGAAATACATAGACACATGATCACAAAAGCATCCCACATACACTTTTGTTCAAATGAGATTTATAGAAATAGAGTAATTCAAATGGGAGAAGAAAAATGGAGGACATATACGACAGGTTCACCAGCTGTCTATGATTTAGAAAAAAATAGAAAATATATATCTAGAGAAAGATTTTTTAAAAAAATAGGATTAGACTCTAATAAAAATTTTTTTTTACTTAACTTTAATGTAGAAACTTTAAATTATGAAAAAAACAAACATCAAATTAATACAGTGCTTAAAAGTCTAATTAAAACTAAAGTAAATATTTTAGTTACTACAACAAACTTTGATACAGATAGCGATGTCATTAATAATGCAATCAAACAATATTCAAAAAGGTATAAAAATTTAAAGTTATATCCTTTTCTTGGTAATTATTATTTTTCTGCAATGAAATATGCAGCATTAATGATAGGTAACTCTTCAAGCGGGATTATTGAGGCTGCATCATTAAAGTTGCCAGTGTTAAACTTGGGAGAAAGACAAAAAGGAAGACTTAAAAGTAAAAATGTTATTGATTGTAAAATTAATCAGACAGATATAAAAAAAAAAATAAATAAAGCCATGTCAAAAAATTTTTTGAGAAGTATGAAAAAAAGTAGAAATATCTATTTTAATAAAAACTTTGAAAACTTAAATTCATATTTATTAAAAATTTTTAAAATTGAAAAAAATAAACTTTTATTAAAAAGATTTAACGATATCAAATAAATGATTAATACTTATATACCATACTTAAAAGGAAAGGAAAAAAAATTAATATCCCATTGTTTTAAAACAAATTTTGTTTCATCGAGTGGAGAGCTAATTTCAAAATTTGAAGAAAAATTTTGTAGAAAATATAAATTTAAATATGCCTCAGCTTTAAATTCTGGAACTTCTGCTCTTCATATTGGCTTAAAGTCTATTGGTGTTAGCACGGATGATATTGTTATAGTTCCATCTTACACTTTTGCTGCAACGGTTAATGCTATTTTATACAATAATGCAAAACCATGGTTTTTTGATTGTAACAATAATTTTGAACTATCTTTAAGCTCTGTTGAAAAAATAATAAAAAAAAATACTTATATAAAAAAATCAAAATTAATTATGAAATCAAATAATAAGATTATCAAAGCTATAATACCTGTATCTACCTTCGGAAAAAAATTAGATTTTAATAAGTATTATAACTTTGCGAAAAAATATAAATTAAAAATCTTATTCGATACTGCTGCATGTCATGATCCTAAAATTTTTCAATTTAAAAAAAAAGATAATATGAATTTTATTTTTTCATTTAATGGTAATAAAACTATAACAACTGGTGCAGGTGGGATTTTCGCATCTAATTCAAAATCTACAGTAGATAAAGTAAGAACCTATGCAAATGTAGGAAAAAAACTAAGCAATTATGATTATTCATTAGCTGGCTTTAATTATAAAATGACAAATATCCAAGCCGCGTTAGGAATAGCTCAGATTGACAATTTGAATAGGATTTTAAAATTAAAAAGAAGAATTTTTTCAAATTATTCAACTTTTTTTAATAAGTCAAATTTTCAAACATTCAAAGATGACAAATATACAAATTGGGTATTTGTTATAGTACTAAAAGATAAAAATGAATTTAAAATTTTAAAGAAAAAATTTAATAAATTAAATATACAATTAGATTATTTTTGGAAACCACTTCATAAACAAAAACCTTATCAGCACTTTTTAAAAAATAACCTTAAGTTTACAAATAATATTTGGAATAGGGTGGCCACTCTTCCCTCACACCCAGGGATAAGCAAGGGTGATCAAAATAAAATTTTTAAAATTATTGGTAATTTATGAAATTTAAAGTTTTATTAATTGCAAGACAAAATGATAAATTTTCAAGAAAAGTTTATAATTTTCTAAAAACAAAATCCTCTGTTAAAGTTTTTTTTACAACAAAAAATAATTACAGAAATAGAAAGAAGTTTTTTAAAAAAAAATATGATTTTATTATATGTTATAGAGCATACATGATTCTTAAAAAAAGCGAATTATTAAAAGCAAGAATTGCTTCAATAAATATTCATCCTGGTCCCCCAGAATATAGAGGCATTGGTTGTTTAAACTATGCTTTATATAATAATGAAAAATTTTACGGTCTTACGATTCATTTAATGAATACCAAGATTGATAATGGCGACATTTTATTTGTCAAAAGATTTAATATTTTAAGAAATGATGATGTAGACTCTTTATTAACCAAAACTCATAATTATTGTGTTAGGTATATTAAAAAAATTATGTCTTTAATTTTTTTAAATGTCACAAATATCCAATCACTTAAAAATAAACACAAGAAATTTAAATGGTCTAAAAAAATTTATAATCGTAAATATTTTGAAAAATTTTATGAAATAAAAATTGATAAAAATATTCAAACTAAGTTATTCAACAAAATTAGATCCACTTATTATAAAAATTATAAACCGTATATTATTCTGAATAAAAAAAAGTTTATTTTAAATGAAAAAAAATAAAATTATTATTATTGCTGAGGCAGGTGGAAATCATAATGGATCTATTCAAAAAGCTTTCAAACTTATTGATATAGCAAAAAAATCTGGTGCAGATTATGTTAAATTTCAAACTTTTACAGCAGAAACACTGGTATCAAAAAATGCACCTAAAGCTAATTACCAAAAGAAAAATGTTAAAAAAATTTCACACTTTAAAATGATACAGAATTTAGAGATGGACGAGTCAATGCACTCAAAAATTTACAAATATTGCAAAAAAAAAAAAATTAAATTTTTATCGTCAATTTTTTCTATTGAAAGTCTATATTTGTTAAAAAACTTTAATGTTGATTTTATAAAAATCCCATCTGGTGAAATAACAAATCTTCCATTACTTGAAGCGGTAGGAAAAACAAAAAAAAAGGTAATACTTTCAACTGGCATGTCTAACATTAAAGAAATTAGAGAAGCTTTAAATATTTTAAAAAAAAACGGAATTGTTTCAAGTAAGATAAACTTACTTCATTGCAATACTGAATATCCTACACCCTTTTCTGATGTTAATTTAAATGCAATTAAAAAATTAAAAAAAACTTTTAATACAAATGTAGGATACTCGGATCACACAATTGGTATCGAAGCATCGGTAGGCGCTGCTGCTGTAGGAGCTAACATTATAGAAAAACATTTTACAATATCCAAAAAGTTATCTGGACCAGATCATACTTCAAGTTTAGAACCAAACGAATTAAATGATCTTGTAAAATCAATTAGGAATATAGAAAAAAGCATGGGTCAAAGTCTAAAGAAAGTAACCAAAAGTGAAAAAAAAAATATTCCAATTGCACGAAAGTCTATTTACGCTGCTACTAGTATTAAAAAAGGAGAATATTTTAGCAGAAAAAATTTAATTTGTTTAAGACCTGCTTTAGGAATTTCTCCAATGAAAATTTATAAACTTTATGGCGTCAAATCTAAGAAAAATTTTAACAAAGGTGATTTAATTAGAATTTAATGAGAAAAATTTTAGCCTTAATTTTAGCGAGAAAAGGATCTAAAAGATTAAAAAATAAAAATAGATTAATTTTAAAAAAAAAACCTATGTTTTATTGGTCAATTAAAAGTGCTGAAAATATAAAATCAATTTGTGATATTTTAATATCAACAGATGATAAAAAAATTTATAAATATTCTAAAAAATTGAAATGTTTATCTCCCTGGATAAGACCAAAAGCTTATTCCACTGATAGAATAACATCTGCTAAATCAGCTATACACGCAATTGATTGGTACGAAAAGAATATTAAAAAAATAGATGGCGTTCTTCTATTACAACCAACATCTCCTTTTAGAAAAAGAAAAACTATAATTAAAGCAATTAGACTTTTTTATAAAAATAAAACTAAAACAATTGTTTCAATGAAAAAACATAAGTCAATAAATAAACCAACAGGTGGAGTATATTTAATTGCCCCAAATAAGCTTAGAAAAATAAAAAATTTTACAAGAGATGTTAAACCCTTTTTTGTAAATGACTTAATAGAAAATATTGATATAAACTTAAAAACAGATTTTATTATAGCTAAACGAAATTCAAATAGATTGGCAAATTAATATGAAAAAAAATAAAAGGCTTATTTCAAAAATTGATTTTAAAACTGATAATTTAATTAAAGGAATTGAATATGATGGGTTAAGAAGTCTTGGAAGTGTAAAAAATTTTGTAAATAAATATTACGAAGAAGGTTTAGACGAAATTATTTTGCAAGACTGTGTTGCAAGTTTATTCGGATTAGAACCAAAATATGATCAAATAAAATTATTTACAAAAGACATATTTATACCTGTTACAGTTGGAGGAGGAATAAAAAATATAGAACAAATAAAAAAAATATTTAACTCTGGTGCTGACAAAGTTGCAATTAACACAGGAGCTATTCAAGATCCTGATTTAATATATCAAGCAGCAAAAGAATTTGGAAGCCAGTCAGTGGTTGTTTCATTAGAGATATTTAAAGAAATTGTTGATCAAAATGATATAGAAGAAAAATCTTTTATAAATTTATACTTTAAGAATGGAAAAGAAAAAACAAATTTAAAACTGAAAGAGTGGATAAAAAAAATTGAGAATAATGGTGCTGGTGAAATATTAGCAAATATTGTTAATAGAGATGGAACAGGAGAGGGACCAGACATTGACATTGTAAATAAAATTAAAGAAATAACTTCATTACCTGTGATTTATTCTGGAGGAATAGGTAATTATAATGATATTTATAAATTATTTAAAGAAACTCAAGTTGATGCTGTTAGTGTTTCTTCATTATTTCATTTCCACTATTATAAATCATTAATTAAATTAAAAAATAAAATATCTAAAGATTTAAGATACGGAAAAAATGACGACTATGGAAATTATGATTATGTTTTAGATGGTTATGGAGGTATAGAACTTTACAAAACAGAAAAAGAGAGTATTAAAAAAATAAAAAGTAAACTGATCAAAGATAAAATTATTGTAAAATGAAAAATAAAGTTGGTGTTTTAAATATTGGAATAAGTAATTTAGGCAAAATATGCAATGCATTAGATTATTTAGGCGTAAATCCAGTTATAATAAACAACCAAAAAGATTTAATTAATTCAGAAAGAATAATATTTCCTGGAATAGGTAATTTCGGTGTAGCATCAAGAATAATAAAGAGGCTAAATTGGTATGAGGTGCTAAGAGAGCATTGTCTAATTAAAAAAAAGCCTTATTTTGGCATTTGTTTAGGAATGCAAATTTTATGCAACTCATCACAAGAAGCACCTAATGAAAAAGGCCTAAAAATTTTTAATTTAGAATGTAGAAAACTTAAAACAAAAAATAAAAATTTGTATACAATACCACATATTGGTTTGAATATTGTTAAACCTTCTTTAAAAAATAAACATTCTAGAATTCAGGTGAATATTAAGGAAAAAAATTTTTATTTTATTCACTCGTATTATATTAAATTTTTAAAAGATAAAGATTATATGAAGGGACTAACTCAGTATGATGAAAATTTGATATGTTCATTTATAGAAAAAGAAAATATATTTGCATCTCAATTTCACCCAGAACTTAGTGGTCCTAACGGGCTTAAATTAATTAAAAGTTTCTTAAAATTATGAAAAAAATTAAAATATTAGATAAACAACTTGATAAACTTCCTTCAAAAGTATTATTTTGTAAAAATTGTATTGTTTCAAATCAAAGACCTAGAATTTCATTTAACAAAAAGGGGATTTGTAGTGCTTGCGAATGGTCTTTTGAGAAGAATAACAAAGTAAATTGGAAAATTAGAGAAAAAGAGTTATCAGAGTTATTAAACAAACATAGAAAGTCAAATGGTGAATTTGATATTGTTGTACCTGGAAGTGGTGGAAAAGATAGTGCTTACGTCGCACATCAATTAAAATATAAATATAATATGAATCCTCTATGTATTACTTGGGCGCCAGCAGAATGGAGTAATATTGGAAGTTTAAATTTAGAAAGTTTTATCAACAAAGGATTTTACAACATTGTAGCTAGGCCAGATGGTGAAATTAATAAAAAGATTTCAAAATTAGGTTTTGTACATCAAGGGCAACCTTTTATTCCATTTATATATGGCCAAAAGGCTTATCCCTATCAAATTGCCAATATGTATAACATAAAATTAATTATGTATGGTGAAAATGGTGAACTTGAATATGGTGGCTCAACAAAAAATAAATATAAAAGTCACGAAGAACCAAGTGAATGGGTAGAGTTTTATTTTAAGGGAACAAGTGTGAAAGATTTAGTCAAAATGGGATTTGAAACTAACGTGTTTAACAAAAAAAAACATAATATTAAGTCCATAGTAAATGCTTACTCACCTCCAGATTATGAAATAGTTAGAAAAAAAAATATTCAGATGCATTGGTGGTCATATTATAAAAAATGGATTCCCCAAGAAAATTATTATTATGCAAGTAAGTTTACAGACTTTAAAACTAATAATTTTGGAAGGGCAGAGGGATCTTATACAAAGTATACTGGTTTAGACGATAAATTAGACGGACTTCATTGGTACTTAATGTATATAAAATTTGGGATGGGAAGGGCAACCAGAGATGCTTGCCAAGATATTATGATGTTACATATCACAAGAGACGAGGGAGTTAGACTTGCTCATTTATATGATGGTGAATTTCCAAAAAAATATCACAATTGGGCACTTAAACATTTAGATATTAGTGATGAATTATTTTGGAAGGTTATTGACAAATACAGAAGCAAAAAACTTTGGAAAAAGAAAAATAATGGTTGGGAATTAAAATATAAAGTCAAATAAAGATTTTATGAAAAAAAAAAGGATACTATTTGTTACAACCAGATCTCCATTTTCAAAAATATTTTCAGGCGATAGACAAAGAGCGAAGACCATTATTAATCATTTAAATAAAAAGAATAAATTAGAAATTATATACTCAGATAATTTCGATGAAAAAGGAAAAACAAAAATTAAAAGTTTTTTTTATAAAAGAAGATTTATTGATAAAATTAAAGGTATATTAAGTTGTTTAATCGAATTTAGGCCACTACAATTAGGTTATTTTTATTCAGATGAAATTTTCAAATTTTTAAAATTCAATCATCAAAATTACGATACGATCATATTTCACCTTATTAGATCAGCACAATATCTTCCTAAAGATTTTACGGGAAAGAGACTTTTGGAAATGACTGATTTAATTTCAAAGAATTATAATCAAATTATAAATTCAATTTCAATCTTTAACCCACTAAAATATATATATTTGTTTGAAAAAATTTTAGTTAAAAGATATGAAAATTATTGTGAAGATTATTTTGATAAAATAGTTTTAGCATCTAAGAATGATATTAAAAATACAAATATTAAAGAAGCAAATAAATTTATAGAAATTCCCAATACAACAAAAAAACAAAAAAGAATATATAGTTACAAAAAATCTAACTGTAAAGTTTTGTTCTTAGGAAACTTAAATTACTTTCCGAATAAAAAAGCTTGCAAAAAGTTTTCTAAAATAATTATGCCCAAACTAAACAAGATATATCCAAATTTAGAATTTCATATAATAGGGGAGATTAAAATCTTGGATAAAATCTTTTTTAATAGTTTAAAAAAAACTTATGTGCACGGACCAGTTAAAAATATTGACTCCCATATTAAAAATTCAATTTGTGGAGTCTGCAATGTAGATATTGCAACAGGCACACAAATGAAAATACTATCATATATTAGCTACGGTCTTCCTTGCATTTCAAGTTTACAATCATTTAATAATACTTTTTTTAAAAAAGGCAAAGAGGTCTTAGTTTATAAAAATGATAATGATTTTGTAAAATTGATTATAAAACTTAAAGAAAGTAAAACTTTTTCTAATCAAATATCAAAAGCATCTTATTCTGGATTTCTCAGAAAGTATGATGAACGTCGATTACTTTCAACTTATGATAAAATTATTTAGTTATTTTTATAAAGTGAAAAACAACTGATGCGCTATTTGAAATATTTAAACTTTCTACTTTTTTATTAATCTCTATTCGAAACAAAAAATCTGAATTCTTCTTAGTTTGATAATTTAATCCATAATTTTCAGAACCAAATAATAAAACATTATTTCCTTTCCAATCATGTTTTGTAAAATCTTTTTTGGCATTAGAGTCAAATCCACTTATCCAAAAGTTTTTAGTTTTTAAAAATTTTAAAGCTGTATTAATATTCGATACTTCAAATATGTTTATCAACTCAGTACAACCACTAGCAGCTTTATATAGCAGTTTACTTTCATTAGGGAACGACCTTTCTTTGACAATGATCCCATCAATATTAAAAGAAGCAGCACTTCTTATAATTGAGCCTATATTTCTTGGATCTGTTACATCATCCAAAGCAACAAAATTTATATTATTCCTATTTGAATTTTCTTCTAGAAAATCTTTTAAATTTAATCTTTCTAAATGTTCTATTTCCGCTACGAAACCCTGATGATTGGTTTCATCTCTTCCCGCATATTTATCCAATTCTTTTTTAGTTTTGAAATAAACCTTCATATTTTTAAGTAAATTTAAGCTTTGATTTTCCCTGTTAATTTTATTTTTTGAATCTTCTGTTAAAAATACTCTTATAACTTTTCTTAAAGGATTTTTTAGTGCCCCAATGACAGCATGCTTACCTATTATGTAAAAACTACTCTTTTTCATGAATTTTTAAGTATTTGTTTAAATAAATAGCATATTTAAAAGCAAAATGATTTATTGCATTTCTTTA